>ENA-UOOK01000486-UOOK01000486.1-fermentation-metagenome-genome-assembly--contig:-NODE-486-length-52275-cov-5.456722_pt1 | contig 52275 bp, 62 predicted proteins | sample MGYA00245777_ERZ724023 | MGnify/ENA primary metagenome ERZ724023 (study PRJEB28704, sample SAMN03018312) | fermentation metagenome | biome: anthropogenic terrestrial biome; feature: soil; material...
CCCTGCGCCTTTAACCACTTGGCAACCCCCGCGCTTGCTATCGGTTTTCCGTATTTCTGCCCCTCGAAGCGTAGGGGCGGGGTACTCACTGCTTCGTGAGGTTAAAAGCATGTCGAAGCAGATCAACTATGAAATGCCTGCGGTCGATCAAGCCGCGAACCGATTTGAGCACCATATCAGAAGCATGGGCTTCAGAGACTCCACCATTAACGACTACGTTAATAGATTGCGCCGTTATCTAGCGTTTTGTGACACTATCACCCCCGTTCTTGCAGATGCAGAGCGATTCAGAGATAGTCTGATTGACCGCCGATTGTCGCGAAGCTCCATTAATAACTACTCATTCGTGATGAAAAACTATCATCAGATGATCGGCGCGCCTATCAAACTCCCCTTCCTCAAAATGGGAAGCAAACTCCCCTATTACTTCGATGAAAATGATATACGGGCCATATTTAATGCAATTACTAATATAAAATACTTATGTGTATTGCAGATAGGTTTTTATGCCTCTCTCCGGGCCTCAGAAGTAGCGAACCTAGATGATTCGGATATTGATCTGATCAATAAAACGATAAGAATTAGGGGCGGTAAGAATGATAAAGACGCAATCCTATACCTCAATGATATCTGCATTGACACATTGAGAAAATATTTGAAAGTCCGGCCCAAAAAGATTATCGATGGGAAGCAACCCCTATTTTACAGCAACAGAAATAAGAGATATGATCGGACCCAAATTTACAATATCTTTAGAAGATGTAAAGAGCGGTCCGGGATAACCAAGCCGGGCGGGGTCCATGTCTTCTTCAGGCATAGCAGCGCCACACTATTACTAAATCGAGGGTGCGACCTGCTCACGGTTAAAGAACTTTTACGGCACAGGGACATCAAGACCACAGAAAAGTATCTGCACCTCACAGATAGCGAAAAGCGAACCAAGCACGATAGGTATCTGAGGTTGTGATGATGATGGAAGAGCCCGCCTTCATCACAATCCCCTATCAAGAGTTCAAGGTAATCGTCCAAGAGGTGCATTCCCTCCGGGACCAAATCGCAGCCCTAGAATCCCACCAGGCCGCCGATATAGAGCGTTTGGCGCTGGATATGGCCTTAGATCGCCAGCGAATAACCAAACTGGAAAAGGTTGAACCTCAGCCATTACAGAAGGATAGAGGAGAGATCCTCAGAGCCTTGATAGTGGCCAATGGGGGGAAGATGCTCGCGAAGGATGCCCGCCAAAAGATGCACCTGAGCAAGCAATTATTCTCTATGCTCATTAATTCGATGGATGATATTGAAACCAAGCCGTTGCACTCCGATAAACGTAAACTTGTATTGACCCTGAAATAGTTCAATTGAACTATCGACTAATTTGGGCATCGTCGTATAAACTCTAATCTCTGCATCAACAGCGCGGGATTTTGCGCGGTTTATTGATATTGATTAATTTGAAATAGATATAAATATAGAGCAATATATTAAAAAAAAGTTGGTTTGGAGAGATGGGCAGAAATTAGTTCAAGGTTCAATTGAACTAATTTTCAACTTCAGTGCTAGATGTAAACAATTTTGTTGTCTATCTGTTCTGCATATGCATCATAATACGAATAATTGATACTATTCTTACTAATTGAAGATATTATATAACCGTTGTTATCCAATTCGTTGGCGATATTTAGGTTCTTAATGGCTTCCGTATAGTTTTCTTGTTTCATTAATATATATCCTTTTGTTTGCCATGCCTCATGATTCGAAGGATCTATCTTTAAAGCGTTGTCAATAATTTTTATTGCTTCTTCAAATTCGCCGCAATCAATTAGAACCCTTGCTTTCAGAATCATTGGATCTAACGATATAGGATCAAATTCTAAGGCTTTATCTACTGCTTCCAAGGAACTACTAAATCTCTCAGGTGAATATGATTGACTGATCAACTTAACAGTAAACGCTGTTGATGCCTTAACCGGCACACTATATCCATAAACATTAAGAGTCCACTGTCCGCTTTCTGGCGAGTCTATCTGGACACCTAATTTTTCTGCGCCTAAATCCGCATTTTCCTCAGATGCAAGTCCACTGGGGTCCTCGAAAACAAGCGCCAACTCCGAGTTATTGTCATCAGCATTCAATCCCGCGGCAATTCTCCTAGTTTTTAATGGTACATCGAACGTATAATTCCAGATTTCCTTAGGTCCAACGGAACCTTTTAATATTTTCATTTGGGTGTCCTTATTGTTGATGATCGGGTATTCTGTATTCAAATCAATCAGCAGATCATCTACTATTTGATTAAGTCTGGCACCAACATAAAGACCTAATCCTTTGGCATTCCAGGCATTTGAATCTTCAGGAGATAAATTAATGGCAATATTGAATGCAGCTAGGGATTCATTCTGCTTAAACTGACTCGAAAGTATTACGCCTTTATTATACCAAGCGGTTGCATTCTTTGGGTCGAGTTCAATCACTTTATCATAGCATCTGATAGCAGCTTCCGAAAAATCAGAGCTGAAATAATCGCCCCTCTCCATCCAATAATTAGCTGTATTCTCTTGCCCTACTGCAAATGAAAACATTATATAAATCATTAATATAAGAATGATCTTTAGTCTAATAGTATTCCCTCCATGTTTGCTGGTTAACGGCATCAAAGATAAGAATTTGGATCATTAGCATGTGAAGCTGCCTCCAGCTAATTGCCTACAATATATTCTGGATGGCCTGAAGTCTGGCAGCCTTACTCTCTTCTCTCGCATATACCTTCAACTCACGCATTATAAGGGCCATCATTTCATCAGATTCTGTGCTGCAAATAATAATATAATTATATAAATCAATTGCACCAACGTAAATTTTTGCAGGTGGATAACGATCAGATATAACTATGTAGCCGCTATATGGTTTTGATACAAATGACGGGTTTAGACTCTGAAAATTATTTAGAAATTCCTCGGCATTAGTGTACGTTAAATTGATGTTCTCAAAGCCCGAATAAAATTTCATGAGCAGGTTCATAGCATTCGCGTTCATAAAGTCTTCATTGCTAATATTAAGATCTTCAGGTTGTTTAGGAGTATGAGTAGCCCTACGTAAAATTATATAGGTACTCTCGCCCTCGTTCCAAGACCACTCTAAGGTATCTGGGCCGCTCACTTCAGCATCTAAAGGTGGCGAATAGGCGCCCGTATCGATTGTATAGTTTTTCAGGTCGAACATCTTTGACGCTGCTGGTATTGTAGCCACTAACAGGCATGCAATAGCGAAAATCAAATATTTGGATCGCATAGTCCCTGGCCTCTTCCTGAGTTAGTTGCAGGATAGGGTTTATCCTCAGGGTCCTAAGCCCTGCGCCTTTAACCACTTGGCAACCCCCGCGTTCTTCGGCATGCACCCCTTTTTGGGGCTCGGCCACATTAAAGAACTCAGCTCTACTAGAACTTTGCGATCCCCTTTAGGGCCCGCCGCCCGCCCGCGCCCTCCTGGCCGCCGCTATCAGCTCTCTCATCTCCCCAGGGGAGAGATCGTGCCTGTGCTTCTGATCATCCCACTCCCGCCGGAAGGGATAAAAGTACTCATAAAGCTCCAGAATATCCCGGGACCAGAGAACCTGACCCTCTTCTATCACTGCCATCTTGATATAAAGCGGCAGGATCTCGAAGATCCTCAGGTCGTACTTCTCGGAACGAAGATGGGAGACGAACTCCCTCCACAGCCCTGCCCTATCCTCTGCCTCCGGGGCCACCAGGCAGAGGTCTATGTCGCTATCCGGCCCGGCATCGCCCCGCGCCCAGGAGCCGTAGAGCAGCACTCCTAAAACCCTCTTCTCCCAGGAGGGCTCTGCCAGAAACTGCAACTCTTTTCCTAGCCGTTCGGCAACGACCTCTCCAGCCATCCCTCCACCTCCGCTCCGAAGGCGACAATCCCACCCTCCAGATCCTTCATGCTCTGCATGGCCACAAGATCACTTCTCGCACTGCTTCTCGCCCATCAGCCAGGCCATCACCGCTTTGCTGGTGTGCATCCGGTTCTCCGCCTCATCGAATACCCGGGACCTGGGGCCGTCCATCACCTCATCGGTGATCTCCTGCCCCCGGTGGGCAGGCAGACAGTGCAGGGCAATGGCCCCCTCCGCTGCCAGGTCCATAAGCTCGGAGTTGATCTGATACCGGCCGAATACCCTCAGCCGCTCTGCCTCCTCCGCCTCATCCCCCATGGAAACCCAGGTGTCGGTGACCAGCACATCCGCCCCCCCAGCCGCCTCCTCCGGCTCCTCGACCACCCGCGGGCTTCCGCCCAATGCCCGGGCCTCTTCCAATATCTCGGCCTTTGGCCCATACCCGGGTGGGGAGGCTACAGTGATCTCCATCCTCAGGATGGCCGAGGCCAGAATCAAGGAGTTGCAGACGTTGTTCCCATCCCCAATCCAGCCGATCTGCAGGCCATCCAGAGCCTGGAAGTTCTGGCGAATGGTCTGGAGGTCGGCCAATATCTGCAGGGGATGCTCCCAGTCGGACAGGGCATTGATCACCGGGACGCTGGCGTGCTCCGCCAGCTGGAGCACAGTGCCGTGAGAGTGGACACGGGCGGTGATGCCATGCACATATCTGGACAGCACCCGGGCCGTATCGGCTATGGTCTCCCCCCGGCCCAGCTGCAATTCGTTGGCCGATAGGTATAGGGGATGGCCGCCCAGCTCCCAGGCTGCCACCTCCAGGCTGACACGGGTCCTGGTGGAGGGCTTCTCGAAGATCATGGCCAGGCTCTTTCCCTCCAGCGGCTGGCCATGCCGGCCGCGCCTGGCCCGGAAGGCCTCCGCGCTCTGGATCAGCCGCAGGATATCCTCTCGAGAGAGGTCGGCAATGGAGATCAGATTCATGTCAGAATCCTCCTTTCCGGGGCCCTTGCCCTAAGCACGCAACCTCTGCAGGATCTCATCCATCTGGGTGATGCTCTCACTGCTGGGGGATATCTGTGCCTGGATCCCCCTGAACCCTGAAGCACCGGCCGGGCAGGACTCATCCCCCTCCAGCTGATTGGACCAGGGGCTTTTTATCATGAACGCCAGACCCGGATGGGGCTTATCGGCAGAAGCTGTGGCATTCAGCACAACCCGGTTCAGCTCGTTTTCCAGCAGAACCTTCCCCCCCTCTGCTATCCCCAGACTGGCCATATCCCCCTTGTCCAGGATGATGCTGGCACTGAGCCGGAGATACTCCTCCGAGTGCAATCCCATCTTTCCCGCCCCGTACTGGAAGATATCCCGATAGGTGACAACCTTCACATCCACTGCCATTTAAATCGCCTCCATGATCCTGGTCAAAATCTGTTCATCCGCAAGCTGGTTGGTCTTCATTGAGGGCTCGAAGGTGACCCGCACCCCATCCGTTCTCAGCGCCGTGCCCCCGGTCTCCAGACCGGATATGGCAGAGGGGATCACCACCCGGGCAACATCTGCGGTCAGGGACCGGCGGGGATCAATGGCGATGATGGGGGCAGCAGCAAAAGACCTCGCCAGGCCAAGAGGCAGATCCAGCAGGGGATCAGAGCCCAGAACCAAAATGCCGTCCGCCCCCTTCACCGCCTCCACCAGGCTGGGGGCCTCCGCCGCCTCTCCGGAGGCAGTGAACTTGACCCCTTTGACCCTTCCTGTCCGGTCGAACAATAGCTGGCTGTACCCGCGGGAGTTGTATTGACCGGTCATGGGAACCACCTTGAATGTGGTGATCTCATTCAGCCGGCGAAGGAGTTCCTCGAACCGATCCATCTGATCCTGCAGGGAGACGAGCATGGCAGGACCGGGGAAGATCACCCCGTACTCGGTCTTCTTGATTATGGAGCCAAGCTCAATCATCTTCTTCTTGTCCCCGAACTTGGGGATCTTCCCCTCCAGCACCGCCAGGATCGCCTCCAGGAACTGCAGATCCTCTCCAGGCAAGACCCGATAGGTGGTGTTGGGACAAAGCCGGGCGGTGGGCGACTCCCTCACATCCACCACGATACAGGTCCTCTCCTCCTCGTAGCTCTTCTGCCTTTTCTCGCCTCGGGGGAAATAGGAGAACCGGGACAGATGGCGGGGCTGGGTACTGGATGGATCCGAACCCCAGAAGATGGAGGTATCGGCGAAGTTGCGCACATCATCCAGAGTGCAACTGGGAATCTTCCCGGAGAGGATCCTCTCCATGAGCTGCCCCTCGCAGTAGCTGGAAGGATCATCAACGAACGCCCCGATCTTCGCCGCCAGGGCGAGCCCCACCTCCTGCGCCTCCAGGGTGCAGTTGGACCAGCCGTAGATCACGGGCGCGCTGGCGTTCCTTAAAATCTCCGCCGCCCTTTCTATCGCCTGATCTAAAGAAACCTCACTGCCCTCCACCAGAGGCCCCGTCCTCTCGCTGAATAGGGCCTGATAGTGAGCCTGGCCTTTGCGACAGAGGTTCTTGGCCTGGGAGACGGACCCAGAGCCAGCGTCCGGAAACAGTATGTCCTCGCATATGAGCGAGCAGCCTGTACAGGTCTTATAATTGAATTCTGTCATCTGCATCACCTCAGACGAACTCTATGGCCTTGCTCGGACAGGTCGCAGTGCAGGCATTGCACAGAATCTTATTCGGCCCGAAGCGCTTGCATTCTTGCAGGTTATTGGCCACTACCACCCCATCCTCCACCCGCAAGATGACCTTCTCGCTCTCCGGACCGAGGCCTGCGCCGCACCTGGTGGGCTCGGCCGCCACATTCACCGGACAGGCGATCACGCAGTTGCCGCAGCCAAAACACTTCTCCGGATGAATGACAAGGCCGGTCTCTGAGGCGCTCTCCAGTGGAGCCACGATCTCCTTCAGCTTGGCGAGCTTCGCCTCATATTTCTTCTCTTCGAATAGAGGAGTGCACTCCTCCAGCTTCTTCTCCCGGCCCAAGAGGCCCACGGCAAAAGCCATGCAGGTGGGAAGCCCGCACTTCTTGCAGTTGGTCTTGGGCAATAGCATATAAATCTCCATGGCGCCTACCATAACCAGATACCTCAGTTTGGGAAGGATACAGCAGTAACATCAATCTCGATCATATTTATTGCCTGCGCAAAGCTTTTCATACTTCTTCAGGAATTGTCTTTTCAATGCCCTTCAGCAATCCCATTGCCCTTTTGGGCCTCCTCGGCATCATACCCCTGGTAATAATCTACCTCATCCGGCCCCAACCAAAGGAGATCCGCTTCTCCTCCATCCAGTTCTTGCGAGAGGGGGAGGCGAAGCGCACTGCCGTCCTCAGCCGTCTGATAAGCGATCCCCTCTTCTGGGTGCAGCTCTTGGCCATCTGCTCTCTCTCCCTTGCCGCCGCCGGGCCCTACACCAACGAGCAGGGGCCGGCAAGCAGCCATCTGGTAGTAGTCCTGGACGGCTCTGCGAGCATGCAGTCCTCATTCTCCCCCGCCCAGAACATCATCCGTTCATACCTCGACCGCTATGAGAGAATCAGCATCATCTTAGCAAAAAACGTTCCACAAACGGTCCTCACCGAGGGCAGTCCAGCTGAGGCCCGAGATCAACTCCCACGGCTTGTGCCGGCTGCAGTCTCAGCAGACCTCTCCAGCGCACTGACCCAGGCGAGCATACTCCTGGGCAGCACCGGGGGGGATATTCTTCTGGTCTCGGACTTCATCAGCTGGACGGGAGACGATCCCGATGTCACCCGCAATCTCATCGAGGCCGGCGGTAGGGTGGGAATAGTCTTTGCCGACTCATACCAGGGAGGGAACAACCTGGCCCTGACAGAGGGCTGGAATGTGCCGGGAATGGGATACGTAAACCATACTGCTCTGATTCACAACTACGGCCCGACAAGAACCATACCCATTACCATCACCGGCCCGGGCGGCAAGACCAGCCAGGCAGCTGCAATTCCTCAGGACGGCGACTACTACCTATCCTTCACCGCCTATCCCGGGGTGAATGAGATCTCTCTGGACATTGAGGACGCCATCTCCTGGGACAACCGGGCTTATGTCTATGTGCCAGACCAGGCTAAGAGGGACGTTCTTTATCTGGGCGAGGCCGGGCCAGCCCTAAAAGCCCTCCAGTCCCTGCCAAATGTTATTGTTATGACCTCAGGCAGGTACTCGGACTTCGATCTGATCGTCCTGGCAAGGAATGCCTCGGCCGACGGCGAGCTCAACCGCTACATCGATGGCGGCCGGGTGATCTACCTCCCCTTCGATCTTGAGAGCCCCCAGTATCTCCCGGTGAGGGTGACGGGAAAGCTCCCCGGCCCCACCAGGCTTTGGGTGAGAAATTTTGGTTTTGCCGAGGGCCTGCACTTCGATGAGATCGGGATTTACAGCTACCCGAACGCTGCTGCTCGCGGGGGTGCGACCACCATGGTGGAAGCCAATGGTGTCCCCATCCTCGCCTACTGGCGGCTGGGCGAGGGAATTGTGATCTATGACGGCCTGGAGATGGACTCAGACTTCTATCTGCGCCCCGAATACCCCATATTCTGGTATCAGATGATCAACTGGATGACGGGGGTGCCGGATATAGAAGATTCCAACCGGAAGACCGGGGAGATCATAGCCACAGGCGAACAATCCACCATCCAAACTCCCAGCATCAGCCTCATCGCCAGCACTATTGCCCTGGACGAGGTGGGCATCTATCGCTTCCAGGGACGAACGGTGGCGGCGAACATGTACAACCCCACTGAGTCCTCCCTCCTCCGCAGCCGAGATTTCGAGCAGGGTGAATTTCTAGGAGTGGTTCGCAATACCATTGTACAGAGGGATCTATCCCCCTGGGTGATAGCCTTAGCCGCCCTGGCCATCATTCTGGAGCTGGCCATCATGCGCTGGAGGAGGGAGACATGATCCAGGATCTCTATTTCGCTCGGCCGGAGCTTCTCTGGGCCCTGCCACCCCTAGCCCTGCTGGGGCTGGTCTACGTCCACCTTCGGGCCAGGAATAAGATCCTCGCCCTCTCCAGGCTGCTGATCTTCTGCTTGATACTGGCAGCGGCTGCAAACCCCTATTTTGTTCAAACCCAGGTCGTCCAATCGCAAAAGCCGAGCATCACCGTCCTGGATGACAAGACCGGATCGATGGCTGTATTCGATCCCGATGTGGCGGCGCGAGTTGCCGATCTGACCGGGGCCTCTTTGCGCACATTCTCCGGTGACTCGACTCCCCTGGGGGACAGGATCCTCCAGCATGCCCTTCCAGGAAGCACAATCCTCCTGGTGACGGATGGCTACAGCAATAGCGGCCGATCGCTAGAAGATGCCCTCGCCCTGGCCAGGAGCTCGAATAGCACTGTCTTTGCCCTGGACATCGATCCGGTGAAAGGCGATGCCGGGGTGGAGATATCAGGGCCAAACACCGCTGTCCTGGGAGGGGACTACCCCTTCCGGGTGATGGTGAGAAGCTCCCTTTTCTACAGCGGGCCCCTATCGGTCTATGCCGATGAGAAAAAGATCTACAGCGACCAGATCCAGGCCAATGGGAGCGCCTCGATCAAGATCTCTCATTCCTTCCTGGAGACGGGAAACCATATCCTCAGAGCGGTGATCGCCCCGGATATGCAGCCGGCAAACGATGTTTACCAGAAGTCGATATATGTCGTCCCCAAGCCGGAGGTTCTCCTCCTCACCTCAAGCGACTCGTCCCTGGCCCAGAACCTGGATGATCTTTATAAGCTGACTGCAGCCTCTGAGCTTCCCCCCAGCCTGGATAGCTATAAGTCCATTATCCTTGATGATATCGAATACAGCTCGAGCCTCGACCGGCTGGAGGATTATGTGCGCGAGGGTGGCGGCCTGGTGGTAGTGGGAGGCAAGAATTCCTACGACCTGGGAGAATACCGCAACTCGACTCTGGAGAGGTTCCTGCCTGTGCAGTCCTTTCCCAGCCGCTTTGAGGGAGGCAAGACGCTCATCTTCGTCCTGGACATCTCCTTCAGCCTGCTGTCCACTCTCACCAAGGACGGGACCACCCTGCTAGACTATGAGAAAGCCCTGGCGGTGGAGCTGCTGCAGTCCCCCCAGTTCCAGGATTACAATGTGGGACTGGTGGTCTTTGGTACCCGGGCCTATAATGTGATCGATCCCGTGCCCTTATCCCGGAGCCAGAACGTCCTCGCGGACAGAATCGCTACCCTTGCCCCCACAGGAACGGAAAACAGCTATCTTGACTCTGGCCTCGAGCTGGCCAGAGATATGATCCAGGCCAGCGGAGGCGAGGGGGAGATGATTGTCCTCTCCGATGGAAACCTCCAGAACTATGGGGATGTCGTAACACGATCCAAGGAGCTGATCCGGGAGATGAACATCACCACCAGGCTGATTCAGGTCCAGGCCATCCCTGGCGCGACGGGTAGCTTCCCGGATATCGCCAGCAGCACGGGCTCGGAGTTCACCTATTTCGTCTATCCCGACTCTCTGACCACCATCAGCACCCCTCTGCCCGAGGAGACGAGGCCGCCGGAGAAGAACATCACTAGCTACGACCTGGCAGTGGTCAACCAGAACCACTATATCACCACCGATCTGGAGCTGAACGCCACCATCACTGGCTTCAATGATGTCACCCCCAAACCCGGCTCTTTGAGGCTGGTGGCACTGACCGACGGCAAGCCCGTCCTCACCGTCTGGCGTTACGGCCTGGGGAGGGTAGCGTCCCTCACCACAGACAACGGCATTTCCTGGGCCGGTCTGCTATATCGCAGCCCCAGCTCTCAGCTGATATCCTCCGTCGTCAACTGGGCGGTGGGCGATCCCCGGCCGCAGGAAGACAGAGTGGAGGGAGAGGATGGATGGCAGAACACTCCCCTGCAGATCACCATTGCCAGCAACTCCCGGCCCAGCCTGCCCGGGGCGAACGTGGAAAAGATAGGAGATAATAGATACACAGCGACGTTCACTCCCAACAGCAGCGGCATCTACTATATAGGAGACTACGGAGTTGCTGTCAACTATCCCCTGGAGTACAGATATATCGGATTCAATCCAGATCTTCCCAGCCTGATCATGGCCAATGGAGGCAAGGTCTTCACCGAGGAGGAAGCGGGGAGGAGCCTGATTGCAGAAGCATCTCGGGTCAGCCAGAGGATGACAGAAGAGAGGGTTTCCAGAAGAGATGCCCTGCTCCTCTTCGCCCTCTTGATATTCCTGTTGGAGATTGTGTCGAGAAAGATCAATGACATACGAAGGCAGGGGCGGACGAAGCCGTGAGGTCACCATCAGATTTTAATAGCATAATCAGCCTGTAGTGAGATATATTATGGAGGTAACTGCCACCAAATGAGTTCTCAAATGTGTGCCGTCTGCGGCCTTCCACAGGAGCTATGCATCTGCGAGGAGGTTGCCAAGGAGCAGCAAAGGATCGTAGTCAAAGTTCAGAAGCGTAGATATGGAAAAGAGGTGACAGTTATCCAGGGCATTGATCCTCATGAGATCGATCTGCAGGAGCTGTGCACTCACCTGAAATCCAAGCTGGCCTGCGGCGGGACGGTAAAGGACAGTCTGATCGAGCTTCAAGGCAATCATATACAAAGGATCAAGGATATCCTGGTCAAGAAGGGATTCGGCGCAGATCAGATAAGCACCTGAATTCCATTTTGCAGGTTTTTATCGATGGGCAGGCAGATCCTAACTTGCTTATTTTCTTTACTTAAAAAGATTTATTATGATGAGGGAGAGCGCAATGCCTGGCTGCCTCCATCCTATTGAATTGCATTGGAAGGAGCCACCTCGTCTGAGCTCATAACAATTGAGAATATCCACTCGCTCAGGCTGGCGCAATGCTCGGGAATGCATTCTTCTATGCAGCCGGCGCAGGGCTCAAAGGCATCCAGAGCCATAAGAGGATCGAAACGTTTGCCGCTAGTCCTGCTGACGCAAAAGAGCCTATAGGTCCTGATGCCGTCGACCGACTCCACCTCTCGGGTAATATGGCGATCTTTGAGAAGCTTGGCCACTATGCGAGAGCATTTCCTGGAATCGATCTTCAGAGCCTTCCATAGATCGCTTTGCAGGGCTCCCTCAGGATGCGACTTAATGTAATCTAATGCTTCCTCGACAGACATCCCCTACACTCACTCCACCGGGCTGATTAGAATGATGTTATTGCCGCGCAGGATGACCGATCCCAAAGAGCGAGTCTTCTCGCCCCCGATCAGCTCCACGGTCTCCAGCAGGTGCAGGTTCAAGTACTCATCTACACTGTTGAGAACACCCTCCAGCACGTATCGGGGTGATCCCTTCATCTCTACCTGAATCTTGCTTCCTACCAGACTCTGTACCTTCTTAGTTGGGAACATATTTCAGACTCCTCTAGACGGACACCACACCTTTTACCCCAGTGACGCTCTTCATGAGCTCCTTCTCGATGAAGTTCTTCAGGGTCATCTGGGAGAATGGACAGCCCGCACAATGCCCCTGCAGCCTTACGGTCACAATGCCATCACTGATATCGACGAGCTCAACATCTCCGCCGTCCACGCGAAGGCCCTCCCGGATCTTTCCCAGGGCCGCCTCCACCTCGTCATTTAGGTTTTGCATGAGTATTATCGTCTCCTTTAACCTTTACGGAATTAACCTGGTGCCCGATTATGGTAAACCTTATCCCTTTTAAAGCTTCCTCGAGCTCTTTTATGAGCTGCTGACACTTATCTGAGCCTACAACGGTATTGACCATGACTCCGGGCTCTGAATGATCTCGGATGGCCTTCAATGCCATATCGGGATCCTCGCTCAGCTGGAAGCTCTTCCAGTTGGTGGGTGCCATTCCTTGATACTCAATGAGGTAAAAGCCGGTGATTCCAAGCTCCGTCAAGCTGTTGATGACTCTGACGAGATGCTCGTGATCTACAAAAATCTTGACCATGGTCTTCATGGAGTTTCCTCACCCATATATCGGCTATAAGACCTTATAAAACTTCGCGATACCGGGATATTCTTTTATCCTACCCAGGCCATGCATACCCTACCATGCCATCCAGAGATATCAGAGACGTGCTGAAGAGCAGGGGAATCACTGAGGAAGAGATCATATCTGCAGCAATGGAGCTATACTTCCCCCATCCCGGAGTGGAGACGCGCGAGCGAGCAGAAGCCGTATTCCGGCGGGAGATGAACCTAGCTCTGTCCGACCCCAATCTGGCCCTGCTCATTTACGCCGCCCTCCTACTGGAGTCGGAGGGAGAGAGACGCAACCTTCCCAACCTGAAACCGTCCGACTATGAGAACGATCTGACCTGCCTTATCGCGGACGAGGTCATAGGCCTGAGCATAGCCAAGTACGTGGGCGGATATAAGGGGCTGTTCGATTATGTGCGCTACGACAAGGCCAAACCGGGAATACTCTCCCGGCTGGGACCCTTCCTGGATGATGCTCTGGCCGGGCTTATCGGCGGAGTCTCAGCCAACATGTACACCAGAGCGGCGCCGGATCAGGGGAGCGGGAATTGACGGGCCGATTGTTCGCCCTTAAATCCGGTTTCGGATGGTTGTCCACCATACCGGTAGGCATATCCATGGAGGGGGTGGAAGCCCTGATGAACCATGTCTATGTCTTTCCCCTGGTGGGCTTGGTTTTGGGGGCAATCCTGGGAACGGTATCCTACATCGCTCTGCAGGCATTTCCGGCGAGCCTGGTTGCCGTAGTGGCAATAGTCGCTATCTACTGGCTCTGCGGCATAAACCACATCGATGGCCTGGCAGACTTTGCTGATGGTGTGATCGCTCACGGTACAAGGGAGAAGAAGATCGCTGCGATGAAGGACGTATACATGGGAACCGGAGGAGGACTATATATCGTTGTTTTAATCCTGGCGGCATTTGCCGTCCTGTCCAGCCTGCCGGAAAGGCTCTTGCCCCTGGCACTTCTCACCGCAGAGGTCAGTGCCAAAGAGGCTATGATATCCTTTGCTGCCTTCTCCAGCCCCCTGCAGAAGGGTTTTGGGCAGATAATGATTCAGAGGACGGATAAGGGCCAATTCCTCCTGGGCCTGGTCATATCGGCAGTCATCTGCTCACTCGCCCTGGGAGCCCTCGGACTGGCGGTCCTGGCCGCAGCCCAGCTGGCCGCACTTTACCTGGTATGGGTCTCGAAGAGGAACTTCGGAGGAGCAAATGGAGACGGCATTGGAGCGACAAATGAGATTGCCCGGGTGACCGCTCTCGCTGCCGCCCTGGCGTTAGGAGGTGTTCTGCCCTGGACGCTCTGGTGATGGCTGGAGGACGGGGCTCCCGTCTGAATAGGGGAGAGAAGCCCATGGTGACCATCTTCGGCCGGAAGCTGATCGAGTATGTAGCCCTGGCCCTGGAGGAGAGCTCGGTGGAGAATATCTACGTCGCCACCACTGAGAATGTGCCCCTCACCCGGGCTTGGGCACTGGATTGGAACCTATCTGTGGTGGACACCCCGGGGATGGGCTTTGTCCCGGACATGATCTATGCAGTGAATGGGGCAGAGGTTACCGATCCCATAATGGTCATCATGGCCGATCTGCCCCTGATCACAAGCGAGCTCATCGATACCATAATTGAGGTCTATGAGGATCGTCCTGAGCCTGCACTCTCCACCCACACTCCACTGGACCTGCACAGCCGTCTGGGCCGGAGGCCCGACTCCCTCTTCAACTACCGGGGCCAGCTGATCGTGCCCTCGGGGATCAATGTGCTGGACGGAGGAGAGATCGAGAGAGAGCAGGAGGATTATCATCTGATAATGGAGAGAATAGAGCTGGCAGTGAATGTGAATGTGGCAGAGGACCTCCGCCTCTGCGAGAGAATACTGCAAGGTGATTTTATTTGAATGACACCATAACGATTAACGGCGAGAAGTTCTCTCTCGGAGACCTGATGTTGCTCACCGGCGAGGATGAGGTAAAAGAGCCGAAGGGCCATATACTCCTCGTGGCCCGAGCACTGCGCAACCCCATGAGGCTCCCCTGGCTACTAAAAGAGATATGCAGCCTCTGCATCAAGGAGGAGGAGCAAAGGGATATGAGGCTTAGCCTGATTCGAGTACAGGTGGATGCCGAGTTGAAGATGAACCAGGATATACAGAGATTCCAGCAGAGGCGTTATGTCGCCCAGGTGATCGAGATCCTGCTGTTCAACGATCTGATGCTTGCCCCCAGGGAGGCAGTGGAAGAAGGCGATATGGAGTAGCTGATGGCTGCGGCCAGCCGCCGGTCCATCTGGCGCGCAGGAGCGAAAAACGATCTGATTTCCAGGGGGGGGTCCCTGCCGAGAAGCCCTTCTGGCCTTAAAGCTCCATTTCTGGCATGGGACGACGCCTGGATCATGAGGCAGCATGCCGGGCAGAAGCCTGGCAGATCCTCACAAACTCAGATCTAAGTGGTCTCATTCTGCATTTCTGCGACGCTCGGTGACGCTGCAGTGCTCCCAGGTGCGGATGGGCTTCCTCGCACACTGCTTCCAACAAAAGCGGCCTTAGTCGTCAATCCCACTCTGGCTGCATTGACGGTGATATTGCTCTTTCCGGCATCAGGATCGCGGCTCAAAAACTCATTGATGCTCTCGGTATATAGTGCCGATGACATGCCACCAGCGCTCTTGGCGAAGGCGATGTTCCCAAATACTGCCGGACTGATTCCGGATAGATCCAAAGCATATGGATTCATCCATACATACGTGGGATCAAATTGATTTATTATGCTCCTGTTTATTGCAGGAATATCTTCGCGATTACTAGCTACTGCCTCAGAAGGCAGCTGGGCAATTGCAGGCGCTATCAATGCCAGCATGGTTGCCAGGACCATTATGCTAAAAATCTTTGCCATATTAATCCTCCTAAATGCGCATCCTGCCCTCATTCCCACTCCCTGGCAGAGATGCGATCGGTGATCGATTGATGCTGCTATCGCGGGAGCTGAATGCCATTTCAACACCGCAGATAGCGGTTCGCACTATAATGATAATAAACCTTGTGGTTATCGTTTATCCCGCTCCAGAACCCGGAACTCGTACTTTCCTCCATCCATCCTGAGAGTCCATATCCTCCAGCCCGATGGGAAGCAGACGTTCTTATGAGCGATTCCCAAAAGGTCGAACTGGATTGTATCACCCCTCTTGAACTCCCCAGCAGTCAGGGTCTCGCCCAAGGTGAGCGCTCCGATCTCCCTATTGTTCACCAGCAAGATCACATCGCGTTCTCTGGCTCTGGTCATGGTTACATACAAGGTGCCGTCGATCGGGGCGGCGATGTCTGGTGACGGTGGCGAGGTTGGAGCAGGACTCAAGCCTGTGGCAACGGAATAGAATGGAAAAGCTGAGCCTATGCCGCACTCTCCCTGCTTGATCCTGAACCATCCTCCTTCCCCCCAATTGGGGCCCCAGGAGTTCTTCCCTATCCAGCAATCCTCCCCTTCGTCATAGCCAACGATCAGAACGGCGTGGTTGCCAACGAAGTCCCCATTATCCTGACTGTAGATCCCCCCATCATGGTCGAAGAAGTCTGCATAGACCGCCAGGCCGCTCATGAGAGGGCCAGTTGAGGCGATGTGGGCTTTAGCCTGCTCCGGGCTGAAGATCATCTCAGAGAATGTGATGGCAGTCAATCTGCTCTTGAAATCCGGGCATGGCATCCAGTCTCCAGCATAAGGACAGCATAGCTCATCGCAAACCCCTGACTCCGCAGCCGTGAGCATCCGCCCGAATTGAGCACCGCTCTCGCATTTTCCACCTCCTCGGGGAAAAAGATAGGCCTCAGAGAGATCGGGCTGCAATTTGGGGTCCTGATTTGCGATCTTTATCATGGACTCCATCAGGGCGATGGTGGCGAAGGCAACGGAGCCGCTGCATTTTCCCTGATCGCGGATGGGGGTGGTATAGTCTTTGCCCTCAATACTCCTCCAGTCAAAGGAAGAGGGATACTCTACCGCCCTCAGAAGCTTTGCCATGGCAACAAACATGGCCATATTATGCTGAATCTCTGCTGGCGATACTATCAGCCCGGTCGAATAGGTCTTTCCCATTGTCTTCATCTCCAATTTATAGCAATTCTGCCCGCATCGCTATCTCCGCCGCCCAGTCTATTGGTGGCTAAGACGAAATGCATACGAAATATCCAATCCCCGGGGCTGCATTCCTTGGCTTGAGTTCATTTGGAGGGACGACATTTCTACATCATTATAGGCTGGATGAAATATATACTTGTCCGCTTTTCAGCTAATGCCAACCGACTGGACGTCGACGCCTCTTCCCTGGGATACGTTTAATATTGTGACGAAGATAATTGACAGGCAGGTGGGCAAAAGTGAGACGAACTGACATGCCGATGGCATTTGTTTTGATGCTGCTATCATGCTTATCGATTCAGGCCATAGCCCTGGATCCCGGCACCATCGCAGTGCCCAGTATCACCGGAGCCAACATGGATATGCCCAAGCCCCTGATCACTCCCCCCAGCATGGATATGGCTAATTCCTCCACTAAAGTCACAGTGGTGGAGGGGAAGAGAGATCCGTTCTCGGATGGATCGCCATTCGATGAGACAGAAACCAGCGAAGCAGATAAAGTGAGCGGGGATTGGACGGTGAGATTTGCCAATCGGAGCGATGTCTCCCTCGGTCTGACCCTCTGGGCCTCCGGTGGGAGCAAGGTGATGGGCTTTGGCGAACTAAGAGAGAGCCAGGCGAAGAACTCCGTATCTGCCAGCGGCTCCTTCGAGGGAGAACTGCTAATGCTGAAGGTCAAATCGGCGGCGCCAAAATTCCCGGATCAGAGGTATGACGGATGCGATCTTGATCTGGTTTTAGCGAACGAAACGCTCTTTGGATCTTATATTCTGAAGTGGAATGGAGAGATCTTGGACGAGGGAAATGCCACCGCAGTGAGGATATAGGCCCCTGGAATGGCTTTGCATCGAGAAACAATTTATATGGCTTAAAGACCACGAGAAATGGAAGCATTATGGTCCTGGACAACTTAGGCGGATCGCTGCGCAATGCCCTAAAGAAGATTGCATCAGCGAACAAGATAGATAAAGCACTGGTCGACGAAGCGGTGCGAGAGATTCAGCGCGCCCTCCTGCAAGCAGACGTGAATGTGAAGCTGGTGATGCAGCTATCCAACACCATCAAATCAAGAGCATTGGACGAGAAGCCCGCTCCGGGCATGAACCCAAGGGAGCATGTGATCAACATCGTCTACCAGGAGCTGATAAACCTTGTAGGCCGCGGTGCCGACATCCCTCTGAAAAAGCAGAACATCATGCTCGTGGGCCTGCAGGGCTCGGGAAAGACGACCACCGCAGCGAAGCTCGCCACCTTCTTCCAGAGGAAAGGCTTACGCACTGCGGTAATATGCGCTGACACCTTCCGGGCAGGAGCCTATGACCAGCTCAAGGCTCTGTGCGAGAAGCAGGGCATATTCTTCTACGGCGAGAAGGGCAACACCGATGCCCCGGCAGTAGCCAGGAACGGCCTGGAGGCCACAAAAAAATACGATATACGGATCGTCGATACCGCAGGGAGGCATGCCCTGGAGGGGGACCTGATCCAGGAGATGAAGGACATCCACGCCGTGGTCAATGCCGATCAGAAGCTGCTGGTGATGGACGCCGCTTTAGGCCAGCAGGCCAGCGAGCAGGCGAAAGCGTTTAACGAAGCGGTCAACATCACCGGGGTTATCATCACCAAGCTTGACGGCACTGCCAAGGGTGGCGGAGCCCTTTCTGCGGTGGCTGAGACCAAGACCTCGGTGGCCTTCATCGGAGTGGGCGAGACGCCTGCGGATTTAGAGCGATTTGAGGCCGACCGCTTCATCTCCCGCATGCTGGGGATGGGTGATATCAAAACCCTCATCGAGCGGGCCCAGGAGGTTCAGACCGAGCAGGAGGTGGATGTCGAGTCCCTGATGCGGGGCAAGTTCACCCTCAAGGATATGTACCAGCAGATGGAGGCCATGAACAAGCTCGGACCATTAAAGCAGATCATGCAGATGCTGCCCATGGGAGGTCTGGGCTTTGAGCTATCGGACAAAGAGTATCAGATGACCAAGGACAGGCTGGACAAATACCGGGTGGTCATGGACTCCATGACCGCAGCAGAGCTGGATGACCCCAAGATCATCACCGCCTCGCGCATCAAGCGCATATCCCAGGGCAGCGGCGCTTCTCCTGACCTCGTCCGCGAGCTGCTCAAATCCCATCAAGCCATGCAGAAGGCGCTCAAGGGGATGAGAGGAGGCATGGGCAAGATGAACATGAAGAGGATGATGAAGAGGTTCAACCCAGGCGCCAAGACATAGCGATGCTCTGGCCATTGCTGCGTTTATTGATACTCATATCGATCTTGCCCGACTAAGAGATTCATCCCGGGATCCCGGCCGCCTAAAAAGTGCTTGCCGCAGGCAAGGGTGTGGCGGCACTGATGATGGTTATCTCTTTATCTTGGGGAGAGGAAAGGATCACACTTCCGGTTAACGTTCCCGATTCGATCGGCATCCCCCGGGAAAGCGCCTCATACACCCCGGTGATGGCGGTCTTGCTGGCGGACAGCTCCATTCTTAAGACCTGCTCCCCTCCCGCAGCCATGACGAACACCGTCAGATCCTTTGTCCCAACCGATCCGGCGGCGGTGATGTTAATGCTTCGGCCTTCAGAGTTCAATTGCCCTGAGCCCATTAACAGGTCATCCTGCTGAAACATCTCCAGATCCAGATGTCTGGCGGGGCGGCCTTTAAGATCCGCCGACCAGCTTCCGGTGAGGTTTGACCCCCCAGAGAGGCCGACCTGTGCCTGCGATGACTCTTCCTCTCCTACAGTGATGGGGGTGAGTATTCCCCTGCCGGTGGAGACGGTGCCCATATATCCTTGTGATGCTGCCCCCGAGAGGAGGATCAGCAAGACCAAGATCGCCATCGGAATTCCTTTCAAATACAATTGCATTCACCACTCAAGCTTCTTTTCCACAGATGATACGGCAATCAAATGATATAGAAATCGCTGGCTTAACTGGCGCAACCGAAAAAAATGGCGGATCTATTCCGCCAGGAGCATTTTAGCCGCGATCTGGCCGGGCCGGCCTTATGGGCCTCTTACGCTGCCAGGGCGACGGGAACGGCCACCGGCTGAACCGACAGCAGCTTTCCAGAGGCTATGCCCGGCTGGGTCACTCCAGGAGCGGTGTAGACGAAGCTGCCGTTCATGGATCCCGGGGTTATGGTCAGGCTCAAGCGATAAAGGCCCTGGCTTTGCACCGGGGACACGAACAGGGCCACTCTGTCGCCCAATATAGTGCCCGCAGCGGTTACCTGAGCTGCGTTTCCATTCTGCATCAGTATACCATATCCCGATACTGCATCTTGGTTCTGGTACAGATTAAGGGTGAGATAGCTGGTAGCTGCTCCGGTAAGGGTAAAGGACCAGTTCCCTGCTATTGCTACATACCTGACAGGCACCTTGGTTACGGCATTGGGGCTCATCCCCGTCTGTCTGTCGATATAAAACAGGCTCTCATTTCTAAAAGATAGCGATGGATCATCTGCAACGCCATAGACTCCTTCTTGAACCTCTTCACGGATCACACTGCCGGACATATCCTCAGTGGGAAACTCCGGAACTGCATCGGCGCCGAGGGCCGCAGCCGATAGGCATGCGACCAGAGCCAACGCCATAAAAACAAACTTGAATCCCATTCTCCTAATACCTCCGTGTCATAGCATACCTGGTACGTCTTAAACCTTGTCTCTTCTGGAAAGGGGCGATCATGCGAAATGATTAAAAAAAATTGGAAATTCAGTTCTTCGACTGTTTAACCCTCTTGTAGTGCCGGTACATGATCCCCAGGGCATCTGCCACCTGCTCTGGGGTCGAGAAGACCGGTATTCCCGCCTTCTCCATCTTTATGACCCCGGGCATCTCAAACTCCTTTCCGGCAACGCAGGCGATGATGGGTTTTCCCTTGTAGTCGATGCTCTTCAGGGTATCAACATAGCTGTCCAGGATCTCCGCCTGGAGGATGACAATGAAGCTGCCCACATCATTGCTATCCACCCCGATCTCTATGGTGCTCTTCACAATCCTGGCATCCTGGCTGAAGGTGTAGTCCACCGGGTTCATGCCGCAGACATAGTCCGGCAAAAGGTCCATCAGCCTCTTCTTCAGAGGCTCCTCCAGCTCGGAGAGGCGCATGCCATTGTCGATGATGGCATCGGCAGCTATCACCCCCAACGAGCCGGCATAGGTTATGATGAAAACCCCCTCCCGGTCAGGCAGGGGCTGCTTGGATATAGCTCTGGAAAGGTTGAACATATGCTCATAGTCCCGAGCACGGATGATCCCCGACTGGCGGAAGACGGCGCTATAGATCTGGTCGTTTCCAGCCAGGGAAGCAGTATGGGAGGCCACTGCCTTCTTTCCCGCATCGGTCCGGCCGGACTTGAGCACCACTATGGGCTTTTTCATGGTGATCTGGCGAGCCTGGTCTATGAACCTCCTGCCGCCTTTCACCGACTCCAGATACATGCAGATGACATTGATGTTCTCGTCCTTGCTCACCGCCTCCATGATATCGGTCTCATTGATGTCCAATTTGTTGCCTATGGTGGCTATGATGCCGAAGTCCATGATATGGCGCAGACCCCAGAGCATCCCGGCTGCGCACACCCCTGCCTGGGAGACCAGGCCGATGTTGCCCTGACTCAAGGCATCCACAATACCTATGGACTGCACCATGCTGCAGTGAGTGTTGATGATCCCCGAGCAGTTCGGTCCAAGCAGCCGCACGCCATACCTATCTGCGATCTCTTTCATCTGCAATTCGATCTTCTTGCCCTCTGGCCCCAGCTCCGCAAACCCGGCCGACTCGACCACGATATAGCGCACGCCGCACTGGCAGCACTCCTCCACTACATCCGCGGTCATGCCTGCAGAGACCAGAATGATGGCCACATCCACCGGCTCGGGCACCGCGCTGATGCGGGGATAGGCCTTGATACCATGAATCTCCTCTGCTCGGGGGTTGATGGGATAGAGCTTACCCTTGAACTTGTGGCTGACCAGATTGGTGAAGACATTCCAGCCCAGCTTTCCGGGCGTACCCGAAGCCCCGATCACCGCTATGCTCTGAGGATAGAAGAGGTCATGCAGATCCTGCTTCTCTTTCCCGGCGGGTGGACTGGCCCTGGGCTCGCCCAGGATGATTCTGGCGTCGACCACAGTGCAACCATGAGGATAGAGGAACACGGGATTCAGATCCATCTCCCAGATGCGGGGCTCCAAGTTCACAAAATCCGATATCCTCATCAGTAGATCCTTCAAGGCCTCGATATCCGCAGAGTGGCCCCGGCTGCCCTTGAGCAGGGAATACCCCCGGATCTCCTCGATCATCTCCTGTGCATCTGAGCGGGTGATGGGGATGGAGCGGAAGCTGACATCCTTCAAGACCTCAACGAATACCCCCCCCAGGCCGAACATCAGAACCGGCCCGAAGGTGGGGTCGTTTGCCACTCCCACGATGGCCTCTATTCCCGTCGGGGCCATCTTCTGCACAGAGATACCCTCCACCAGCTTTCCCTGAAATGAGCTGACAATATCCCGGTAGGCTCGCCGGACGTCGTTCTCCTCATTCAAATGGAGCTTGACCCCACCTGCATCGGATTTATGGACTACATCAGGAGAGAGAACCTTCAAGGCCACTGGACTGGCCAGAGACTTGAATATCTCCACTGCCTCCTCTTCGGTTCTTGCTACCACGGAGCCGGTTGTGGATATCCCCAGCTCCTCCAAAATGGCCTTGCTCTCATGCTCCATGAGGTAAGTTCTGTCTACTGATTTTGCCTGATCGATGATGTCTTTGATTACTTCTGCCATTTTCAACCCCAGATTGCTCTTTTTCGTTCTGCTCTGAAGCGATGATCTTATCTTAGATAAAAAGGTATTATCTTTCATGGAAAAGGATATTGTCCAGGTCATCCTTGAAAAGGAGCTCACTGTCAAAAACCCTATTCTGATAGAGGGATTCCCGGGAATCGGCCTGGTAGGTAACATCGCCAGCCAGTACATAGTCAACGATCTGAAGATGACCTATATCGGAGCGATGAACTCCAAATACTTCCCGCCACTGGCAGTCCTTTTGGGAGGAGTAGTGAACATGCCGGTTCGCATCTATGAGGATGCAAGCAAGGGGGTAGTGGTTCTGACCGCCGATATTCCCATCCATCCCCTGGCCTCCTATGAGGTTGGAAGGGAGATAGTGGCCTGGGCAGAGTCCATCAATGCACAGGAGTTGATCTGCCTGGCAGGAATAACCGTGATGGATGATCAAAACCGGGTCTTTGGCGCTGTAAGCCGCCAGGAGCTGCTGGATAAGATAAAGGGCAAAGCAGAGATCTTTGAGATAGGAACAATCACCGGAATTACCGGTAGCATCATGAATGAGTGCCGCATAAGAAACCTCCCTGCGGTCTGCCTGCTGGGGGAGACGGCATCAGCAGAACCTGATCCCCGCTCGGCGATCGCTGCCATCGAGACCATTAACAAGATCTATGGCCTGGGAGTAAACACTGCCAAGCTCGCTGAACAGGCAGAGGAGATCGAGGTGCAGATGGCTCAACTGGCCCAGCAGATGAAAGCGGCCGCACCCGAGGAACAGCAGACCCAGTTGCCGAAAGAGTTCCCAATGTACGGGTGATGCCAGATGATTTACACAAGCCTAACCGGATTATCCAGACATGTGATAAAAGAGATTCTCGCCGCCAGAGTGAGGACGGTGGAGATCAGGAGCCCGAACAATTTCTTTGCCGTCTGCAACTGCCAGCCTGGCGAGAGGATCTTCATCACCGATTCAAGCGCCCTGGATGTAGTTCCAGGCACTACCGGCCTTATCACCACCATAAAGGCCCTTCAGGTCATAACCCACAGAACCATCCAGTCTGGGGAGAATTATTATGAGGAGAGCGAGTCTCAGGCAGCAAGGCTGCAGCTTCAGCTGGTGGGCGTCGGTCGGGTGAGAAGGATTGCGTCCATTGAGCCAGCAACGCCCCTCACTTTAGACGTGGATGAGGTGAGGTACTGCGGGGCACGTTAAACGCCCCCTTTTTTCCAAAGTAGAACGCCTGAGAAGAGTGGCATTGCCCAAGCGATGAAAGTTCTTCTCGTCACCGGAAGGCTGGCCTCTGAGCAGGTCAGAAGATCAGCCTGTGGCGCGGATGTGCTGGTGCTGGATGTCGATGTAGCAGCGTTTATCACCCCGGAGATGCTCTGCCGGGCAGGGCCTCAAGGATACGACCTGATTCTGATTCCAGGAGCCATAACCGCCGATTTCCGAGGGGCGGAGATGGCTCTTGGCACCAGGATCCGCCTGGGGCCGAAGCATGCTGTAGACCTGATATCGCTCTTGCCCCGCCTGGATGAGGTTGAGCTCTCCACTACTGTTCCGGCCTGCGTCCTATTTGAGGCGAAGAGAAGACAGGAGGCCATCATTCAGCTGGAGCGGCAGGAGGCATGGGCCCCGGGGCAGTTGACCATCAAAGGCGTCAAGATCGGCGGCAGCTCGCGGATGAAGGTCTTGGCAGAGGTCGTCGATGCCACCAGGCTCCGGGATGAGGATCTGGTGGAGCGGATCAGATACTTCGAGGAGCAGGGTGCCGATCTGATCGACCTGGGCGCATCCTTGGACGCCACCCCCGCCAGCGTCAAAAGAGCGCTGAAGAAGGCAAGGGAAGTCACTGCCCTTCCCATAAGCATAGATGCCGTTCGGCCGGAGCTCATCTGTGCCGGCATCGAGGCCGGGGCGGACATGATACTCAGCCTGAACGGCGAAAACCTGCCCCTGGTGGGGAGCAGGGTGGCAGAAGCGGGCATACCGGCAGTGGTCATACCGGGACCTGGATCCGTCACCCTGGAGGAGAACCTGAACAAAGCAAAGGATTATGCAATCCAGATTATTGCCGATCCGGTCCTCGATCCCCCCTTGATGGGCCTGGCCCGGTCGATGATCAGATACATCAGCCTCCGTGAGGCCGATCCTGATATCCCTCTTTTCTTCGGGGTGGGCAATGTTACTGAGCTCTTGGATGGAGACAGCCAGGGGGCCAACCTGCTCCTATCCGTCCTGGCAATGGAGGTGGGGGCCTCATTGCTCTTCACCCCAGAATACAGCGCCAAGGCAAAGGGCTCCATTCACGAGCTGGCTGTGGCCTCGAGGATGATGGTTCTGGCCAAAGGGCGCCAGACCCCTCCAAAAGACCTGGGCCTGGACCTATTGATACTCAAAGAGAAGAGGAGAATTCCGGAGGAGGTTCCTCCCCAGGAGCTGGTGGAGGCCTCGGCAGACCATAAATTCGAGGCTGACCCTGCCGGAAGCTTCAGGATCTTCCTCTCCGAAGGGAGGATCATGGCTGGAAACGGCAGGATCACAGTAGCTGGCACGAGCGCCCGGAAGGTGCTTAACACCCTCATCGACCGGGGATTGATAGGAAGGCTGGACCATGCCGGCTACCTGGGCAGGGAACTGGAGCGTGCGGAGATAGCCCTGCGCCTGGGCCGGAGTTATATACAAGACGAGCCCCTATGGCCGATAGAGAAAGGTTAAATAATAATTATTTCGTGAGGGAGAGAGGATGAATCAGAAGGCTTTCGCTATCTTCGTAGGCGCTCTTATGGTGCTCTCAGGAATTGCATATTTCCTGCCCCTGGGCACCAACCAGAAAGAGATTGCTGTTACATCAGATGCCAATTCCCCTGAGACCTTTGGCGTTAAGGGGAGCCTGGTGGACTGGAGCTTCGATGGACTGAGAGACGTGCTGGAGATGGCACCGCAGAACACTGATATGGCATACTGGATAAATATCAGTTCATCTCAGAATCTGACCGATGCGGCAAGTATCACCCTCCCGCAGTCCATAGGCCTGGTCTATGGCGACCAGCTTTATTCCACCAGGATCGAAAGGCTGGGAGAGGTTCGCTTCAATAACACCTGGGCGGAGTTCCACTGGATCGAGCCCTATCCAATGGGCTACAACAGCCTGGTCATTCCCTATGAAGGCTATATGATGATCCCCATGGGCACCGACTTTGTCATGGCCATGGGCAGGCCAACTCTATTCGGGCCGCAAGAAGCGGTACAGCAGTCCATCGATGTCATATCCGGTGGCCAGCCATCGGAGAACTTCACCCTGGTTGATGACAACGGAGCTGACCTGCAGGTAGCAGCCCTCGGTCGCGGTGGAGCGAGCATGCCCATGGCTGGCGGGTATAAGGAGTTCAACCTGAGGATCACATCGTCCAGGAGCGGTGAGGATGGCTTCGACATCGTCGCCCGGTATATCCAGCCAACAGCAGATACTAGCCGGAAAGCGAGCGATCTAGCTGAAAAGAGCGACCTAGAGTATTCCAGCAGTGGATCAGAAGGAGAGTTATCCGGATTTGTTTCCGAGGAAAACATTCAGTTTGTGCTGATGGGGCTTCTTGGGCCCTAGCGCAACCTTTTTACATGTGGAACTAATGGCAGATCTAGTCTTGAGGTATAATCCAAAAGGCGCTTTTGCGATGAATGATGATGGGCGTTGTCGCCCGGAAGGAGAATTAAGTTATGGCAAGACCAATATATGTAAGGTTTGATGTTCCAGCAGATTTGGCCACAAAATCCCTTGAGGCCTTAGAGCTGGCTCGCGATACCGGCCGAATAAAGAAGGGCACAAACGAGGCCACCAAGGCCATAGAGAGGGGTGTAGCCCGTCTGGTAATAGTAGGCGAGGATGTTCAGCCCCCTGAGATCGTCGCTCATATTCCCGCTCTATGCGAAGAGAAGAAGACCCCCTATATCTACGTCAAGAAGCAGAGCGAGCTTGGTGCCGCTGCAGGCCTTGGCGTTAAGAGCGCAGCCGCAGCGATCGTGGAGCCGGGGAAAGGAAAAGAGATTCTGGATGAGATCGTCCAAAAAATTGGATCTCTGAAGTAGGTGATATCCTATGGAGGACGATAACGGAATACCGGCAGAGGTAATCGAGGTCATCGGCGTCACCGGCATGCATGGGGAAGCAATGCAGATCAAGTGCCGTATTCTTGAGGGCAATAACAAGGGGAGAATCATAACCAGGAACAGCATGGGGCCCATACGAATCGGCGATGTCCTTATGCTGCTGGAGACGGCAAGAGAGGCAAAGAAGCTTACCAGCAGGTGAGGAAGATGGAAGAAAGAAAGTGCAGCTTCTGCAATAAGACCATTGAGCCTGGCACGGGCAAGCTCTATGCCAAGAAGGACGGAACGGTATTTTACTTTTGTTCTGCCAAATGCGAGAACAATGTTGCCCTTGGCCGGGTAACTAGAAGAATAAAGTGGGCCCGCAAGGGGGCATAAGGCCTGGCGGATATCGAGAGAACATTCGTCATGGTCAAGCCCGATGGTGTGCAGAGAGGCCTGGTGGGCAAGATCCTGCAACGGATTGAAGAGAAGGGCTTCAAGATCGTGGCCATGAAGCTCGCTGCGATGCCTGAAGCGAAGGCTAAAGAGCATTACGCAGAGCATGTGGGCAAGAAGTTCTACCAGGATCTGGTGGACTTCATCACCTCAGGACCATCCGTCTCCCTGGTGGTCGAGGGAAGGGGTGCCATTGCCGCCATGAGAAAGATGAACGGCGCCACAAATCCAGTGGAGGCCGTACCGGGAACCATTCGCGGCGACTGGGGCATTGAGACGGGACGGAATGTGGTGCACGGCTCAGACTCCCCGGCGTCAGCATCTCGCGAGATCGCTCTTCACTTTGATCCCTCAGAGCTGGTGACATACAAGCGAATAGATGAAGAATGGCTCTATGAGTAGCTCCTGGCAGATGCTTCTGCCAAGCCCTCATGGGAGCCTTTAAATTCCCAAAAAATAAATCACTTTTTTAGGGCTAATTCTGTGAGAAGCGATATTTCATGCAGCAGAAATCCAAAAAGGCCGGCAAGGCAAAGGGCAAGCAATCAAACCTCAGGACACCGATAGTAGTGGTGATGGGGCATGTGGACCATGGCAAGACCACACTCCTGGATAAGATCCGAGGTACCGCAGTAGCCAAGGGAGAGGCCGGCCTGATAACCCAGCACATTGGAGCCACAGAGGTTCCCTTGGATGTGGTTCAGGATTTCTGCGGATCGCATTTCGGAAAGGAGATCGAGATACCGGGACTGCTGTTCATTGATACGCCTGGCCACCATGCATTCACATCCATGCGCAGCCGGGGCGGCTCCCTGGCCGATCTGGCAGTGCTGATCGTGGATGTAAACGAGGGCTTCCAGCCCCAGACCATCGAATCCCTGAGCATTCTCAAGCGCTTCAAGACCCCATTTGTGGTCGCTGCCAACAAGATGGACCGCATTGGCGGATGGCATACCACCACCAATGCTCCTTTTGCCAAGAGCCTGAAGGTGCAGAGCGAGAGGGTCTCAGAGATCCTCGATACCAGGCTCTATGAGCTTGTGGGCGAGCTCTACAAGTATGGCTTTGACGCAGACCGCTATGATCGCATCACCGATTTCACCCGGACGGTGGGCATCGTGCCCATCAGTGCCATAACCGGAGAAGGGGTTCCTGACCTTCTCATGATCCTGGTTGGCCTGGCGCAGAGATTCCTCAAGGATAATCTGCAGCTCACCGCCACCGGTCCAGGGGTGGGCACCATTCTCGAGGTCAAGGAGGAGAAGGGGTTGGGCACTACATTGGATGTCATACTCTACAATGGGGAGTTCTTTGCCGGGGATACTGTGATCGTCGGCACCTCGCGCGAGCCCCTGGTCACCAAGATCAGGGCTTTGCTCAAGCCCAAACCGTTGGCTGAGATCAGGAGCGAGGAGAGGTTCCTTCCGGTAAAGCATGTATCTGCCGCTTCTGGGGTGAAGGTCTCCGCTCCAAAGCTGGATAACGCCCTGGCCGGATCAACCATCCGGGTGGTCTCCAATCCCGACGAGGTAGAGGCCCTCTCCCTGGAATTGAAGTCCGAGTTGGACGCAGTCAGGATCGACACCGAGAGCGAGGGGTTAATCATCAAGTCGGACACCATCGGCTCGCTGGAGGCCCTGGTGGGGGAGCTTAAGGCAAGGGATATTCACATTCACTATGCAGATGTGGGGCCCATATCCAGAAGGGATGTGATAAGGGCCGCTGCCATCAACGATCCCCTTCTTTCCGCCATCCTGGGATTCAATGTGGATATACTGCCCGATGCCTTGAACGAGATCCAGAAGACGAATGTACCTGTCTTCTCCAGCGATATCATCTACACCATCATCGAGAGCTATGAACGCTGGGTGGAAGATCAGAAGAATAAGATGGAGCAAGAGCGCCTTGAAGCGGTCATCCGACCGGGGGCAGTGCGCATACTTCCAGATTGTGTCTTCCGGCAATCTAAGCCCGCTGTGGTGGGAGTTCAGGTGATCGGCGGGATCGTCAGGACCCAGGTCAATCTAATGAGAGAGGACGGGGCCAATGTAGGAGTGATCAAGGGAATCCAGGCCCACAATGAGAACCAGGGATCGGCAACCGTCGGCCAGGAGGTGGCCATATCCATCGACGGGCCCACTGTGGGCCGGCAGATCCATGAAGGTGATATCCTCTATGTCAATATCCCGGAAAAGCATGCCCGCATTGTGGAGCTGGAGCTGAAGCCAAAGCTGGCCGAGGATGAGAGAGAGGTGCTGGAGAATTTCCTGGAGATCAAACGAAAGAAGGACCCATTCTGGGGAAGGTAGGATATGACCTTGCAGCGAACTGAGTTCAGGCGGGATGACGCCGATGGCCATGCCGCTTAACGAGATCATAATTCCCCTCATCGCCATCGGCCTGGCGGAGATGGGCGACAAAACTCAGCTCTCTGTGATACTCCTCTCCTCCCGCACCCGGGAGTACATCCCCCTCCTGGCCGGAGTCATGCTCGCTTTTCTGATCACAGATGGATTTGCCATTCTCATAGGCTCCTGGATGACAGGCATAATTCCCCTCGATCTGCTAAAACTGATATCTGGCGGGGTGTTCATTCTGTTTGGAGCATTGATTCTCAGAGGAGACCAAAAGGAGGCAGAAGAAGAGAGGGGGCTATCGTCCGGGAACGCTCTTCTATCCGGATTTTCCCTTATCTTTCTATCGGAGTGGGGAGACAAGACCCAGATCGCATCCGCCCTCTTTGCCACTGAGTATAATCCAATCATGGTCTTCATAGGGGTTATGGCAGCGCTATTCATCCTCTCCGTTATGGCAATCTATCTGGGACAAATCATCTCTCAGAAGGTTGACAGGAAGCTGGTATCCAGGATAGCGGGCACCATATTCTTGATAATAGGCATAGCTATCATCCTCTCTCTGTTGGCGCCATATACGTTTGCTATTATATCATAATGGCCCAATAAAATAGATTATAGCAATAGGAAGGGCCTTTGCCCTGCTATCGCTTTGCTGAATTTATGTAGTGGCTATATTATTATCTAAACCTTTTCTACCTTATCGGCCTTGGGGCCTTTCTCGCCCTCGATGACATCGAAGCTCACCTTGTCGCCCTCATCAATTGCGACACCGGGCTTCAAACCAGTCACATGAACGAAATAGTCCTTACCATCGTCACCAGCAATGAATCCAAAATTCTTGACTCGATTGAAAAACTTAACTGTTCCATCTACCATTTTTTATTCCTCAATAAGATTAGACCTTCTGGAGGAGCTTCAACTACTTAAAGTTGCTGGCAGCTTCCCTTCAGGAGGCAAATAACAGCCATGTGAAGCCCAATCGATAAGAAAAGGTTTTATAGAAGAGCAAATACTGCTTAACCGAGAATCATTTGCTGGAGGATTATTATACATGGCAGGAATGGGTGGAACACCAGTTATCATTTTAAGAGATACCCGCAGAGAATCGGGAAACGAAGCCATTTCGAATAATATTATGGCCGCCCGCGCAGTGGCCAATGCAGTGCGCAGCTCAATGGGCCCCAAAGGCATGGACAAGCTGCTGGTGGATTCCATTGGCGACGTCACCATCACCAACGATGGGGTGACCATCCTCAAGGAAATGGATGTGCAGCATCCCGCTGCCAAGATGCTCATCGAGGCCGCCAAGACCCAGGATAAAGAGGTGGGTGACGGCACCACCACTGTAGCTGTGCTGGCGGGGGAGCTTCTCAGGAAAGCGGAGGTGCTCTTAGACCAGAAGGTCCACCCCACTATGATCGTGCAGGGCTATAGAATGGCAGCTGATGAAGCAGTAAAGATCGCAAAGTCAATCGCCTTCGAGGCCCAGGAGTCAGATCGGGTGCTGCTGGAGAGAATCGCCCGGACAGCTATGACCGGCAAGCTGGCAGATTCTCCTGACAGCAAGATGGCCGGCTATGCCGTTGATCTGGTCCTCAATGCCACAGAGGACTATGGGGATAAGAGGGTCTTCGACATGGACAGGGTCAACGTGGAGAAGAAGGTGGGCGAGAGCACAGCAGACTCAGAGATCATCGAGGGAGTGGTGATCGATAAGGAGATCGTCCACCAGAATATGCCCCGCAAGGTCACAGATGCCAAGGTGGCGCTGCTCTCCTGCCCCATCGAGTCCAAGGACACTGAGACCAAAACCGAGGTCCAGATCACCTCCTCCGATCAGTTCCAGATGTTCATGGAGCATGAGAAGAAGAGGGTAAAGGAGGCAGCGGATAAGGTGATCGCCAGCGGCGCAAATGTGGTCTTCTGCCAGAAGGGCATCGACGACCTGGCCCAGCATTACCTGGCTCAGGCCGGTGTTCTCGCCCTCAGAAGGGTGATCAAGAAGGACCTGGACAAGCTTGCCAAGGCCACGGGAGCTAACATCGTCACCAGCCTGGATGAATTGAGATCCTCGGACCTCGGATCAGCCGCTCTGGTGGAGGAGCGGAGGGTGGGAAGTGGGATCATGACCTTCATCACCGGCGCCAAGAATAGCGCTGCAACCCTACTCCTCCGGGGCGGAACGCAGCAAGTCCTGGATGGCCTGGAGAGGGCCCTTGACGATGCCTTGCATGCGGTGGCAGACGTGGTGGAGGACAAGAAGCTGGTGGTTGGCGGTGGAGCCCCGGAGATCGAGATCGCATTGCGTCTGCGCGAATATGCCGCCACTCTGAAGGGGAGGGAGCAGCTTGCCGTCGCCAAGTTCGCTGAGGCGATGGAGATCGTGCCCAAGACTCTGGCCGAGAACGCTGGCTTTGATGCCATCGATAAGGTGGTTGAGCTGAAGAGCAGGCACTCCAGCAACAAGAACATAGGGCTCAATGCCTATACCGGGGAGACGGTGGATATGTATGAGCTGGGCGTGGTCGAGCCCCTGCGGGTTAAGATTCAGGCTATTTTGTCAGCCACTGATGCTGCTTGCTTGATACTGCGCATCGATGATGTCTTAGCCTCCACCAAGGAACCTCCTGCACGCGGTCCAGGCGGCATGCCTCCTGGGATGGGGGGAATGGGAGGAATGCCCGGAATGGGAATGGGAGGAATGCCTCCCGGGATGTTCTGATCATCCCGAAACCATTTTTTATGGCACAGACATACTCTTTTGGTTTATTTTGGTTTGTTGAGGATGCCGCTTTGGCTCAAGCATCCATATGTAACTAACGAAAATGTAATAATGCAAATCCGTTATGCATATCGATCACGTTATCTATATATAACTTACAATGAGATTTGCTTCTGAGGTCAAGCTGCAATGGAAGGGTATTGGATCTGGCTGGCATTTCTGGCTTTAGCGGTGATATCCCTCAGCATCATCCAGCTGGAAGCAGGTCGCAATAAAAGGCTGCTAGCAGGCTATCGCCAGATGCAAATGGACGTAGAACAGCTGCAGGGCCGGCTCAGGGAAAAGGAGATGAAGCTGGACCTGCTCCAACGGGAATGCGCAAATCTGCTCAAGCTCAAGAGCCGCAGCGTGGATCTGGAAGAGGAGCTCAAGAAGACGAAAAGATCTGCAGAATACAATTCGTCGGAAAGGCTGCAGTACCTGGAGAGCTACCTTGCCCGCCAGGAGCAAAATCCTTCAGCCATCTTCCTGGGCACCTTTCCACCCCTTCGCCTCCACTCCATTGAGGACCGACTCTGCAGGATGCTGGAGACGGCCAGGTTCGAGGTGGTGGTTGTATCCCCCTGGATAAAGAGGCAGACCTGGAATCGGATTGCTGCTCCATTGCAGAAGTTCTTCCGCCGGGGAGGGAGGCTGGTGGTGTTCATGAGAGGGCGGGAATCGGACTACAGCTCAGGAATGAGCGATGACATCCAGGATGAGGTAAGAAGGTTGGGAGGAGAGCTCCTTTTCGTCCGGCCGCTCCATGCCAAGATCTATATGATCGACAGAAAAGAGGCGATAGTGACCTCTGCCAATCTCTCCCAGGGAGGGATCGATGACAACTACGAGGCAGGGGTATGGTTGAACGATCCCCAGGTCATCCATGATATCTGCTCTTACGTGGATGGCCTGTACAGGTGCCGGCAGAATTGAAAAAGGAAAGGATTATTTAGGCGAGTTGGAGGATTGAGATAATTTGTTCTGGATTCGGGTCTTGTGAGGTTTATCATCCGGACGAGGATACATTTCTCCTCTTGCAGGCGGCCATAAAAGAGGCCCGCCCAGAGGATCATGTGCTCGAGGTAGGCTGCGGTTCGGGTCTCGTATCCCTGGAATTGGCCAGACAGGTGGAGAGCCTTGTCGCCCTGGACATAAATCCTCATGCAGTCAGGGCGACCAGGGAGAGAGGGGTGGAGGTGATAAGATCCGACCTCTTCGGAGGAATAAGAGGGAAATTCGACCTGATCATCTTCAATCCCCCTTACCTTCCCACCGAACGGGCAGAGAGAAGCGATCAATGGATCAACTATGCCCTGGACGGAGGGGAGAGCGGCAGGGAGACCATAGGCCGGTTCTTGCTCGATCTGGCTGGCTATCTTTGGCCGGGGGGAAGAGCACTGCTGCTCATATCCAGCCTGACCGGTCCGGAAGAGGTGGAGATGATGGCAGGGGACGCCGGGCTTATCACAGAGCGGGTGGCCAGCAAAGGATGCTTTTTTGAAAAGCTCATGGTGCTGAGAATCACAGTCCGCAATTGAGTTCTCCGGCTGGATAGTAGATTCGGAGGATATGATTTTATAATATAGACTTATCAGCATCAGAACTGCTTGCAAGTCCATCGCCTTTACTATCCAGGAGAGCGATCAGCCTCTCCAGCACTAGAGAGACGCCTTCTCCGGTCTCGGTGGACATCTCTGCCAGATCACTGTATCTCTTGATATCAACCTTATTGGCAACGATCAGCATGGGCAGCTTGATCCAATTGGATAGATCCTCGGCCAGACGAAGCTGTGAATCCAGAGGATAGCCGCAGTGCTCGCTTGGGTCCAGAATGTATAGCACTACCCCCTGCAGATGGCTGAGGGCAGCCACGGTCTGCCTCTCGATCTCATTTCGCTCCGACATTGGCCGGTCGAGCAATCCGGGAGTGTCCACCACCTGATACCTCTTATCGTCACGAACGAAGTGGCCCACAATTATCCCCCGAGTGGTAAAAGGATAGCTTGCCACTTCTGGTTTTGCCCCAGTGATGCGGATGATGAAGCTTGATTTCCCCACATTGGGATAGCCGGCGATGAGAATGGTTGGAACTTCCGGATCTATGGTCGGCATCTTGCGAAGCAGATTCCGGGCAGAATTCAGGAACAGCATATCCTTTTCAATCGATCTCATCACCGATGAGAAGCGCCCAAAGGCCGACTTTCGGAGGGGAGTGCTGTCCGTCCCCCTGGCCCGCCGGATCTTTCCCACATACTCTCTGGTTATCAGTCTTGTCTGCCTGGAGGCCCAGCGCAGGCGAGATAAACTGATACGGATCTTATCTACGCCAACCGTTATCTCCACCATCTCTCTGTAAAAAGGAGGTAGGTTCTCAAAGGAGGGAAACTTCCGGATCAAATTGGCAAGGTTATCTGAGAGGATATTGCCTGCATTCAGGACCATGGACTCATTGTCGGCAGCACGGGAGGCGCGCCGGAATGATTTATCTAAAAGCTCCTGCGATGTGGGGATAGTTGGAAGACGCTCAAACATCAGTGAGGACTTGCCGGCATTAACAGATAAAGCTTCGGTCCGGCCTTCTGTCTCCTTTGGGGCATGCGCGGCGTGGATTGCGGGATTCATTTAATAAATGGTTTTCGGAAGGCTTAAATAGTACTTCTTTATCTATATAGATGAGGTGACCTTTTGAAGAGGCTAGGCACCGCGCTTCATGTCGTGCAGAATAAACTGATCGTCCAGAGTGAAGAGATCGTTGGAAGCGAGACCGCTATCCCCAGGGGTAACTCCTGGGTGGTGGATCAGAAAAGGACCAGGGTCGGAAAGGTTTTCGATATATTCGGTCCCATCGATCGTCCATATATAATCGTTCGGCCGAATAGAGGAACAGATGCCGCTGCCCACATCGGAAAGAAGCTCTATATCGATGAGGCGCCGGGGAGAGATAGCAAGTGGAAGAAATTGAAAAGCTGAGAGAGATAGAGAGGGCGGAGCCGGAGAAGCTCAAGGAGCGTACCCGGCTCAGACGCGAGAAAGAGAAGGTAGACGAGTTTGAGAAGTTTACAGTCGAGTGCCCAGAGTGCAAGAGCCACACCCTGGTGCGCGACTATGAACGAGCAGAACTGGTTTGCTCCGACTGCGGCCTGGTGATCGATGAGAACTTCATAGATCAGGGGCCGGAATGGAGAGCCTTCGACCACGATCAACGCATGAAGAGGTCGAGGGTTGGGGCGCCCATGACGTACACCATCCACGACAAGGGACTCTCCACCATGATCGACTGGAGGAACAGGGACTCATATGGCAAGACCATATCCTCCAAGAATAGGGCTCAGCTCTACCGCTTGAGAAAATGGCAGAGGCGCATCCGGGTCAGCAATGCCACAGAGCGAAACCTAGCCTTTGCCCTGTCCGAGCTGGACCGAATGGCATCAGCTCTGGGTCTATCCAGAAATGTGCGGGAGACGGCGGCGGTTGTCTACCGCAAAGCTGTAGACAAAAACCTCATCCGGGGGCGGAGCATTGAGGGCGTGGCCGCAGCTGCGCTTTATGCCGCCTGTCGCCAGTGCAATGTGCCTCGTACCCTGGATGAGATCGCAGAAGTATCCAGGGTATCGAGAAAAGAGATCGGCAGAACATACCGGTTTGTATCCCGGGAGCTGGCCTTAAAGCTCATGCCCACCAGCCCAATCGACTACATCCCCCGCTTCTGCTCCGGCCTGAATTTGAAGGGCGAGGTGCAGGCGAAGGGAATTGAGATCCTCCGCCAGGCAGCGGAAAAGGAGCTCACCAGCGGGCGCGGGCCCACTGGCGTGGCCGCAGCTGCGATCTACATCGCCTCCATCCTCTGCGGGGACCGGCGTACACAGCGCGAGGTGGCAGATGTGGCAGGAGTGACAGAGGTCACTATCAGGAACCGCTACAAAGAGCTGGCAGAAGAGCTGGACATAGAGATAATCCTTTGAAGGGATATCTCTAGCATCTATTTTTCAGGCAATCGCCCTAGAATCAGATTCCTGTTTTAGCCTTTATCTGGGAGACGTCCTCTTCTATCTTTGCCAGCCTCTCGGATAGATCATCTCTATAATCTGAACGGATATTATCAATACTAACCGCGATTTCCTCTTTGGCGGAGTCTATTTTTTCTGCCAGCAGATCTGCGGATGATTTGACCTGATCTCTTACCCCAACGATCTCCGCTTTCAGGTCGTCTCTTGTGACCCTTATCTCGTCCTTTAGTTCTACGCGGGTGGCTTTGACCTCGTCACGCGTAGCTTTCACCTCATCGCGAGTGGCCCTTATCTCTTCCTTGAGCTCCTCGCGAGTGGCTCGTATCTCATCTTTCAGTTCCACTCTGGTGGCTTTTATCTCCTTCAGCACATCCTTGTTTACAGAGATCAGCTCCTTGAGCAATTCCGCTGCTTGATCGATCCTCTGATCGGTCTCTCCACTGCCCGAGACCACCTTAAAAAATCCCTGGAACTCATTTGCTGCAGCTGAATACTCCTTCTGGATATCTGCCACCTGAATCAGAGTATTCTTGATGTCTATGGCGGCAAGTAGGCTCCCCAGGTCGTAGTCTTGCCCTTCTGCCACCACCTTGACCCGGCCGTCATCGAGGTTCTGGACGTAGCCGGTCAGTCCAAAGTCCCTGGCAATGGAAACCACCCTGGCCCGGTAGCCAGTCTTCTGAACCTTGCCGGAGATATAAGCGGTCAGCCTGCGCATTATAGTTAATTTTCTCACTCTCTTTATTTAAGCCTATGACCTGCCGTATTTTAGAGTAAGAAGGAGGGAGGCAAAAGTCAGTGATGTAGGAGGAAAAGATGCTTCGACCTTTGCCAATTACTATATACGGCAATTGCCGATATAAAAAACTTTCGCTTGATGGCAGCGGACGATTCCAGGGCAAAGAGATGCTCGGCTGGTGAAAAGATGTTGGAAGAAGATCCTCTGGGCGACATTGCAGTTCTCACAACTATTTGCCAGCAGCCTCCTGCAGCAGCAATTGTGCATCCCCATGCATGCCTGCGAGCTTTTTGGCGATGGGGTGCTGCGGGCCGTATTCCTGCTCCGCCAGCCCTTTAATCCGCCAGATATCGGAGAGAAGCCTGCCGATCTCCTTCTGAACGTACCTGCGGTTTTGCTCGGTCATGGTCAAAACATCCCGGTCCTTTGAAGCCCCTCTTTCATTTTACCCTTTTCGCCGTCCTTCCCAAAAGCCTGGGATAACTGCCCGATCTATTTTGGAGGAGTGGCAGCAGAGCGTAGACTCTCCGAGCGCATGGCCAGAAACCTTCTGGGCACCTGGGTGAAAGACGGTTGGCTGATAGTGGCAAATCCATCCCGCCGCACCAGGTCCTACAGTTTATCGGCAAAATATCGGCAATAGATCGGGCTAATGGGGAAAACAAGCAGTGAGGACGGAGATCATTCTGAAGACCGCATAATCGAGCAGCTCGCTCCGTCGACAATAATGGCTCTTCTCCCGTACCCTATCTCCAAAGAGAACAGCACGGGCAGAATGAAATATCGCCGAATACGCCGAAGAAAGGGCGGATCTATAGGCCTCTGCCTGCAGATTCTTCTCAGCCTCAGAAAGCCAGTCCCCAGCCTGGATCAGAGATTGGTTGCCTTTGGCCAGGGAAGGCTCCACCTTGCGCAGCAGGCCGCGCTCAAAGCAATCATCAATACCCTTCAATGGGCTCACCTTTCAGCGTTATCGAACTCCTGGCCAGGGCTCAGGAAAGATGGAATGACCAGGCTCCAAATGATAAAGGCGCAGCGGAAATGATACGGGAGGACAGGGATGCCGGATAGAGCAGTCCTCGATTCGAGCATTCTTGCTGCCATGTTCTTTAAATAATCATCTATTCAGGGATTCCTGGATGCGAGCTTTGCGATTTTGCGTCAGAGCAATCTTGTTGATCGTGATACTAGTCACGATGCTATCATTTGCCCTTGCTAGCGATAACTCTACAAAAACCACAATTACGTCTCTCGCATGTGCTAAGTGTGCTACCGAAAAAGCTCTCGATGACCTCTCCGTATCGTCTTTAGCTACTGTCTTTGCAGCAGGCCTTTTGGCGGGCTTCAATCCTTGTATCCTGGCCATATTGGTTTTTCTGGCAAGCTCGATGCTCTCAAGTACGGGCCATAGAAGGGATATCTTGGCTATGGTAGTTGCCTTTTCCCTAGGCATGTTTATGGTCTACATAATTTTTGGAGTGGGCCTATTCAACATTCTGCAGGAAAAGTCCACTGCGGTTATGTTCCGGCTTGTTCTGGCAGCTATCCTATTAGTTTTGGGGCTAATGCAACTGGAAGACGCAAGGAGGCTGCAAAGTGGAGGCACTTCTCTCTTCCGCACGGACTGGACAAAGAAGTATGTACATGATGTTACTGCCAGCCGAAAGCTAAGTTCCTACTTCCTCTTAGGGGCACTATTCTCGCTGGCAAGAGCACCGTGTGTGGGAGGGATGTATGTCGCTATTATCGGTATAATCTCCAGCCAGGGATACGCTTCATCGGGGCTAATTTATTTGCTAATTTATAACCTAGGCATAGCCCTCCCAGTGCTGATTCTTGGGGGCATCATCGCATTAGGTATGAGTCCAGAACAGGTGGATCAATTCAGGCAAAAGCACAGAGTGGCTATCAGGTTGATAACTGGATTAACGCTATTAATCCTTGTTCCGCTCATCTACTGGTAAATTATTTATCTGGAAGTGCTTTTGCGCCTGCTCGATGCCGCCCTGAGCGAAGGCCAGGCCGTACACGGTCTGAGGATCTCGCAAATGACATAGCAGAACCATACCTATAAAGCATTGGCTGCACATCATGCTCTATGAATAATGGCCAGAATAGCCGGACGGGCCGCCTCTGGGAGGTGGACTTTCTTCGAGGACTGGCCATTATAATGATGGTTATCTTCCACCTGGCATACGACCTGGACTTCTTCAGGATCTATGAGATTGATCTATCCCATGGATTCTGGTTTTATCTGGCTCGCTTCACCGCCTCCCTCTTTCTCCTGCTGGTTGGCATCTCCCTCACCCTGAGCCATTCCCGGGCGAAATTGGCCGGCCAGCGGAATCAATACCCTTTCAGGCTCTTGAAAAGGAGCCTCTGGATAATGAGCCTGGCCATGGGAATTACCCTTGTAACCTACATAGTCATTGGAAGGGGATTTATTGTTTTTGGAATCCTCCACCTCATCTCCATCTCCATACTCTTAGCCTATCCCCTCCTCCGCCTGGGCAGAATGAACATCCTTTTAGGGCTGGCAGCGATCTTGCTGGGCCTGTACATCCAGGAGCTTGACGTCGACTTTTTCTGGCTGATCTGGCTGGGCCTGGCTCCCCGAAGCTTCACCTCCCTGGACTATGTGCCTCTATTGCCCTGGTTTGGGGTGGTGCTGATGGGTATGGCCGGGGGAGCATTGCTCTACAAAGATCTCGGCCGCCGCTTTCCCCTGCCCGATATCAGTGCCTGGCCTCCGGTCAGAGGGCTCATATTCTTGGGCCGCAACTCTCTGGCCATCTATATCCTCCATCAGCCTCTGCTGCTTGGCCTGATCTATCTGGCTGACGGCCCGTCTCTCTAGAAAAGAGGGCCTTGTATCCGATCGGAGATGATGGCCCTACATCCTCGAAAGCATGACCGCTCCCTTCGGCCCTGCGGGCGGATAGGGCCCTTAATGTTATCTATCAGCAGAGCTATCCATAGCAGCATGCCATTTGAAGAATGCAGCATTAGCCATAAGGGCGTGCTCGTAGTGGGCGGTATAATCGTAGACCTGATTGCCAGATCCGAGAAGTTCAAGGTGGTCAATGACAACCTCTGTTTTCCCTTCGACTCCAAGATCACCCTCGATCAGCTCAGCCAGGATACCGGAGGCTCAGCACACAACCTGGCAACCAACCTGGCAGAATTGGGCACAACCACTTACATCCTCGGTTCAGTGGGCAAAGAGGACCACGGCGAGGAATACCTGAGAAACCTGAGGATTCACGGCGCAATTACCAAATATGTCACCTTAAAGGAGGGCCTGACCGGGATGTCTTTGGTCTTTCTCTATAACGGCGAGAAGACCGTTCTGACCAGCAGAGGGGCCAATACTCTCCTGGGTGAAGAGGACCTCAATCCTGAGGTCTTTGATAAGATCGATACCATGGTCCTTACCAGCCTGATAAGCCAGGAGAACATGGCGCTGATGAAAAAGGCCATAGAAGAGGCGAAAAAAAGAGGCATCTACATCATCACGAATCCCAGCATGAGCATGGTCAACCACCGACCAGAGGAGCTGAAGCATGCCATGCATAACAGCCAGGTGATAATCATGAACGGCAAGGAATCGATGCTGATAACCGGGGAGAAAGATGTCAACTCCGCTATCAAGAAGCTGAAGGATTACGGAGCGGAGACTGTGATCGTCACCCTGGATGTCAAAGGTGCACTGGTCTTAGATGATGAACGGACCTTCCGGGTACCCTCCTACAAGGTCAAAGTGGTGGACACCACCGGCGGGGGGGATAGCTTCACCGCTGGATTCATCCATGCCAAATACCAGGGATACTCGAACGAAGAGGCAGTGAAGTTCGCCTCCGCTGTGGCCGCCCTGAACATCGTCACCCCGGGAGCGAGCACCGACCTGCCCAGCGAAAACGATGTGGTCGAGTTCATGAAGACGGCGGAGTTTCTGAAGGCTTGATTTGGGGGGGCGAAGGGAGGGATCGCACCCGCATGGAAATCTAAAATTGAGGACTGTCATCCTTTTGGGAGAGACCGCTCTAAACCCGGTGGGCTATGAGGTGCTGGCAAGCCTGGAGGGGTCTCACTCTCAATTATTGCTCATCAGGCTTAAGGGCCAAGTCCCCTTTGCGGAATATGCTCTCTCCCTCCAGGTGCACCCTCTCGGGCAATCCTCCGAAACGGGCCCGGACGATCAGCTCTCCGATCTGTTCCTTCATCACCCGAGCGATGCCGATGATGGATGTCGTGGGCCGGGCGTTCACATCCACCGCCTAGGGTCGTTCCCCCAGCACGAAGTCGATCAAACGCCATTTGGCGAAGACCAAAACGCGTGGCCGAATGTTGCATCACGATCCGATACAGGGAGGGGCCATTTTTTCCTCATATTCGTGGCTTAGCAGATTTAGCGGGATGCCGTCTCAGCCAGCGACACCTGATAGGCCTTCCAGCCGGGGCACCAACCGGTATGCCAGCGCCAGATTCTGGCTACCACGGAGTCTGGGTGCTTGTCAGAGTATCTTCGCAGGGGGCAGGAGTCGCAGGCGTGCTTTTTTTCGGACATGGTTTCCAATCTCTTATGCTCGCTATTATGCTTATCTCTCAATGGGATTACTCTTAATCAACCGAGCTCTCCCTTCAGGAACGTGTACTCCCCTGTCACATGCACCCGCTCCGGCATCCCGCCAAACTTTGCCTGCAGTATCAGCTCCCCGATCTCCTCTTTCATCACCCGGGCGATGCCGATGATGGATGTCGTTGGCCGGGCGTTCACATCCACTGCCCACGGTCGTTCGCCCAAAACATAATCTATGCCCGCGTAACCGCGCAAAGCCAGGACATCTGCCGCCTTCTCCGCCGCCTCCCAGATCTCCGCCGCCCGGGGAGTGCGGTAGGGCACCTGGCTTCCCTGATATCTCATCTTCCCATCGGCAAAGTCGATCAGCTGGCGGTTGAGGGTTAAGGGCAGAAAACCCTCTTTCCCCACGATGAAGCTGGCGGAGAGGTGCAGCCCCTCATGGTAGCGGGTGACGATCTCATCCGGGCCCGCCCGGACAAAGGAGCTGATCCTCACCCCTTCCGAGCCCGAGCCGGTGCGCGGCTTGACCACATACTGCAGGCAGCCCTTATCCACCGGGTCGGGCCGGTCCACGATCTCGGCCACCGGAACGCCGGCGCGCGCGAGCGCCCGGGTAGAGAGTAGCTTGTCTGCCGCCAGCCGAGCGGCAGCGGGGCTTGAGCCAAGATTGGCCGTCCGGCCTTCGATTATCTCCAAAAAATGCGGCTGCAGGCCATCAGGAGCGATCAGCAGGCATGCTTCTGCCTCGACCGACTGCAGGAGAGACCCAAAATCCCTCCCAGCCTCAAGCATTATGGGCTTGCCCTCTTTTAACCTGGGCCCAGAGGTGGGATAGGCCACCTCGTATCCGCTGGACGCGAAGCTCTCCACCAGACAGGAGAGCATGGCTCTGCCCTCCAGCTCATGGGTGCCGCCCAGACCCAGGGCGGATGCATACTCGGCAACGAAGATGTCCATGAATTCTCGAACTGCCATTGAAGAGCAGGCTATACTAGTCTTATGGCCGAAGAGGCCGAAAGACAGGGCTATTGAGAGGAGGGAGATCGGCAAGAGACAAGGAAGCAAGCCAAGTGATCATCAATTAACCTTTTATTCCAGCCCACTTCTCCTAAAGCCCATGAAGCTTCCGGGCACGGCGACAGCAGAGGAGAACATCCACATCGCCATGGGAAAGCTGGCCATCCGGCCTGGCGATCTGTTCCTGGATATAGGCTGCGGCTCAGGGGCAGTCTCCCTGGCCGCCTCCCGCTACACAGACAGGATCTACGGCCTGGACCGCCGACCAGAGGCGATAAATCTCAGCAGAGAACTGGTTGAATGCGGGAAATTCCTCCTGGGCGAGGCTGAGGAGATCATCCCCCGCCTTCCCGCAGTGGACAGGTGCTTTATCGGCGGCACAAGGGGGATAGACAAGTTCCTTCCCCTTCTGCTGGAGAAGGCCACCCCAGGATGCGTAATCGTCGTCGACCTGGCCAGGATAGGAATAGCCAGTAAGGTGGCAGAGCTGATGAAAAAGGAAGGCATTTTCAGGGAGATCCTGCAGATTCACATCAATCGGGGCTACGACCTGGCGGGGGACATTGCCTTCAAGCCCATAAACCCCATATTCATGGTGATCGGCAAATGTTAATCGGCATAAGCCTGGGACCGGGCGATCCGCAGCTATTGACCTTCAAGGCAGCAGCGACCTTGAAGAGCTGCAAGCGGGTCTATGTTCCAGGGGAGATGGCAGCAGAGCTGGCCAGGCCCTACTCCTCCCCCCAAATCCTGGATTTCCCCATGATCCAGGATGAACTGGAGTTGAAAAGGATCTGGCAGAAAAATGCAGATATCATCGCCCAGGACGCTGGCGCCAGCCAGGTGGGCTTTGCCTGCATCGGCGACATCAACACCTTCTCCACCTTCAGCCATCTGAAGAGGGTGATAGAAGAGCGCCATCCGGGAATAGAGATCCAGACCATTCCCGGGGTGGGAGTGGTCCCAGCCCTGGCCTCCAGATTCGATGTACCTTTGGAGAGGTCTTTTCTGGTCTCGGACGGATCCCAGGTGCAGTCGGTGATCAGGATAAAGGCCACCAGGCCCAGGAAGCTGGCTGAGGAGCTCCGAGAAGAGGGTTATGAGGATTTCACATTGGGCATGAGGCTCTTTACCCCGGAGGAGAGGATCGTCCGGGGAGAGATGCCGGAGAGGAGCGAGTACTTCAGCGTCCTCTTGGCCCGGAGGAGAGAATGAAGGTCTACTTCGTAGGGGCGGGACCGGGCGACCCGGAGCTGATCACCGTCAAGGGCAAGAGGCTCTTGGAGGAAGCGGACCTGGTGGTTTACGCCGGCTCTCTGGTCAACCCCCAGCTCCTGGAGGGATTGAGAGCCATCAAGGTCGACAGCAATGGACTGTCTATAGAGGAGACCCAGGCAAAGATGGTCGAGTTCCTGCGAGCGGGAAAGAAGGTAGTGCGACTGCACAGCGGCGACCCTTCGATCTATGGCGCCATATTAGAGCAGATGAAGCCCCTGGAGGAGATGGGAATAGAGGTGGAGGTGGTCCCCGGAGTCTCCTCCCTCTTTGCCGCCTCCGCCGCCCTGAAGACCCAGCTCACTCTTAAGGGGATCTCTGAATCTCTGATCATAACCAGGCCCAAAGGGACCACGCTGGCAAAGGACGACCTGCCCACCCTCAGCCGCCTGGGAACGACCATGGCCATATTTCTGGGAATAGACAAGATCAGGGATATAGTCCAGTCCTTAGACCGGCCGGGCACAACTCCGGTGGCGGTGGTCTATCACGCCTCCTGGCCGGACCAGCAGGTATTGTGCGGAACAATAGATGATATCGCCGATAAGGTAGAAGAGGCGAAGATAGACCACAGCGCCCTCATACTGGTGGGCGATGTGGTTAAAAGAACCGGATTTAGGAGGTCTCACCTATACCGGAGCCGCTGAAGTCCCTGGCCATCCTGGTCTTCCCCCGGGATAGGGATAAAGGAGAGAGGATCGCCCGGGCCTTAAGCGATCGCTATCAATCTACTATAGTCCTTTATGAGGAGGAGAGGATGAAGAGGCTCCTTGAGAAGTACGATCTGCTGGTAGCGATCATGGCGGTGGGGATTGTGACCAGAAGCCTCTGCCGCCATCTGCAGGACAAATGGCGAGACCGGCCGGTGGTGGCCGTCGACTCCGCCCTCAGCTGCGCTGTGCCGGTGGTGGGAGGCCACCACGGGGCCAATGACCTGGCCTTGCTTTTAGCAGAAAGGATGGGACTCTATCCGGCCATAACCACCGCCACCGATGCCTCCGGCCGGCCCTGCCTGGAGAGCGTGGCCCGGAGGCTGAAGGCCGATATCGTGAACAAAAGCTCCTCAAAATCCATCAACCTCGCCTTTTTGAATGAAGATGTCCCCATACTGAGGCTGAAGGGGCCTAGGATTCTGCTGGTGGATGAGGATGTGGCGGTGCTCAAGGGAAAGGGGCTGGTTTTGGGAGTGGGAGCGAGAAAGGGCGTATCCTCTGAGGAGGTCCTGCAGGCGATAGATCAGACCCTGGCGGAATCCGGCAGGAAGAGAGAGGATATAGCATTCTTAGCCACCGCCTGGCTGAAGAAGGAGGAGGAGGGCCTGCTGGAGGCGGCGAAGTCTCTTGACAGGGAGATCGTCTTTCTCTCCCGGGAGGATCTCAACTCCCAAAAGCCTTCCACTCCCTCGAGGGCAGAGGACCTGGGACTGGCGGGAGTTGCCGAGCCCGCAGTCCTCGCCCTGGCAAAGAGGCTCATTCTTCCCAAGAAGGCTTACGGGAGGGTGACCGTTGCCATTGGAGAAAATTAAAATGACTGCCGAAAAGGGATTGGGACTCAATGAATGATTCTGCACTCAGCCGATCAATAGACCGCCATTCCGCAAACAGGCTCTCAATCGTTGGCATCGGGCCGGGTGATGCCTCCCTCCGCACCCTAGCGGCAGTGGATGCCATAAAAGGAGCTGATTATGTGGTCGGCTACCGGCCCTATCTGAAGCTCATAGAAGACCTCTTGCCGGGAAAGGAGGTCTACTCCAGCGGCATGGGAAAGGAGACAGACAGGGTCCGAGCGGCTTTGGATCTGCTCAGCCGGGGGCCTGTGGCCCTGGTGAGCTCGGGAGACGCTAACGTCTATGGCATGGCAGGCCTGGGCCTGGAGATGGCAGAGCATCCGGCGGAGGTGGAGGTTGTTCCTGGGGTCACATCATTCACCGCTGCAGCTTGCCGGGCTGGCCTTCTCTTCCGGGAATGCGTGGCGGTGATAAGCCTCAGCGACCTTCTCACCCCCTGGGAGGATATCGAGGGCCGATTGCGACAGGCAGCGGATTTTGAAATGCCCGTCGCCCTCTACAACCCCAGAAGCCGGAAAAGGGACTGGCAGCTATTGCGCGCCCTGAATATCTATGAAAATAGAGATGTTCTGGTGGCCAAAGAGGTGGGCAGAGAGGGAGAGAAGCTCTTTTGGACCACAGCCGCTGCCCTCATGGATGGCGAAGCCCTGAGAGAGGAGGTCGATATGACCACGCTTCTCATCCTCCCGGGCAGGGGCAATTACAGAGGGGATGTTGCTCGAGAGGCAGAGGTGAACCTGGTGGGCACCGGCCCGGGAGGTCAGGCAAACCTTACCGCAGAGGCCCTGACCATCCTCAGCTCATCTGAAAAAATTCTGGGAGCAGAGCGTTACCTGAACCTGATCGGGGACTATCCAGGGGAGAAGGTCACTCATGCGGGTCCCTGCCCGGAGAGATCATACGCCCGCTTCCAGGAGGCAGAACAGCTCTCCCGCTCAGGAAAGAGGGCGAGCATCCTCACCGGCGGCGACCCGAGCATCTTTTCCGCTGCCTGGCGGATCATGGACCTGGCCAGAAATCGGCTTCCCGTTCACATATCTCCAGGAGTGAGCGCCTTCTCGTCAGTTGCCGCAAGGGCAGGAGCTCCCCTCTCCGGGGACTTCGCCCTTCTCTCCCAGCTGGATAATCCGGAAGCGCCATCCCTGCTGGCGGCAGCAGGCTTCGGCGTTGTGATCTATAATGTGAAAGGGCATGAGGTACAGGCCCTCCTCCAGAAGCTGGAACCGGAGAGGGCGGTGGCCCTGGCCAGGGACGTGACCCGGAAAGGAGAGGAGATGATCACAATGAAGGCGGAAGAGTTGATGGAGATAAAGCCATCAGGCTTCCGGTTCACCCTTCTGGTATCCTGTCCGAAGGCGGAGATAAGAGAGGGCAGGATCATAGCCCGAAGGGGATATGATACCAAATACAGCTACTAGAGCTGATTGATATGATAGAGAACTATACCGATATTGGGGCCAGCACACCTGAGGCGATAAAGATCAGCAGAAAGAGTCGGGAGCTCATATCCAGCATTATCGGGGACCGGAGCCTGGAGGACAGGATCACCCAGAGATGCGTCATTGCCACCGGCGACCCAAGCACAGCCGATATCATGAGATTTCAGAATGACCCTTTTCAGGCAGGCCTTAAGGCCCTGGAACGAGGCGCTCCCATCTACGTGGATATCAAGATGGTCCAGGCGGGGGTGTTAAAGAAAGGCCATACCAGCCCCATAGAGGCGTTCATCGATAAGGGAGACGAGCTGGCGGCATCCAGGGGGATCACCCGCACCTCAGCCGGTGTGTTGGCCCTGAATGAAAAGCTCTCCGGATCAATAGTGGTTATAGGAAATGCCCCCTCTGCCCTGCTGACCCTCTGCGAGTTCATGGAGTCGGGACGGGTCCAGCCCGATCTGGTGATAGGAGTGCCAGTGGGCTTTGTCAATGCCCTGGAGAGCAAAGAGAGGCTCCGGGAGATCTCCGTCCCCTCGATATCCACTGCCGGTACCCGCGGCGGAACCCCCATCGCCGTAGCAGCCATAAACGAGATCATAAACACCTATGCCAGAGAAAGACCCTGAACTGATAGCCGATCCAGTCAGCGGCTTTAGCATACCCCTCTCCTGGATCGAATCCTGTTCCGATCCCCTGGCCCGGGAGAAGATCCTGTCGGGCAGATGGACCATCCTCTCAAGCGGCCTATTATTAAAGCGCGGACTTACCACGGGGACCACCGCAGCAGCAGCAGCGAAAGGGGCGGTCGTATCCCTGGTCCGGGCGACCGAAAGCCTGGAGGTGATGACGCCAGCCGGAATCCCGGTTTCGGTTTCCGTTAAGGCAGAGAACGGCTACTGCAATGCTCGCAAGGACGGAGGGGACCACCAGTCCGATGTCACCGCCGGCCTGGAGATATCGGCCCGAGCAGAGCCATCTGGAGAGACGGTTCTCCTCGCCGGGGTGGGGATTGGAAGGATAGGAGCAGGAGGCCTGTGCGACCAGATCGGCCGTCCGGCCATAAGCCCCTCAGCAAAAGGGCAGATCATGATGGCTATATCCGAAGGGCTGAAGGTGACAGGTCTTGAGCATGTTCGGGTGGAGATCTGGGTTCCCCAGGGAGAGAGGATTAGCCGCCAGACCCTCAACCCCAAATTGGGGATAATGGGAGGCATATCCATCCTGGGATCGACCGGATTTGTGGAGCCCTGGAATGAGCACCTGATAAATGAGAGGGCTGAAGGGCTGAAAGGGGCGAAGAAGGTGGTGGTCAGCACGGGCAGAACCGGACTCAAGCTCAGTCGAATTCTCTTTCCCGATCACGAAGCGGTGCTTATGGGAAACCAGCTGGGCCGGCTGGAGTTTGAGCCTGATCAGGAGAGCATCTTATGTGGCCTTCCCGCTCTGATACTAAAATGGGCTTGGCCCGAGATATTGGAGAATACGGGGTACAATACCGTGGCGGAGATGGTGGAAAAGGAGCCGGAGCATGAGAAGATCGCCCTGGGATTGAGGAGGGCCAAAGAGAAGCTGCCTCGCACCCGTATCGTTCTCCTTCATAGGGATGGGCGGATCTTATTGGAGGCTCCATGATCATCGTAGGAGTGGGCATTGGCCCGGGCATGATGACCCAGGAAGCCGGGGAGGCTATCGGCCGGGCGAGGTTGATCTATGGATCGAAGAGGTCGATAGACCTGGCCAGGGAATATATCGACCCGGACTGCATTGTCAGGGAGATAGAGGACTACAAGAGGCTCTCATCTCTGCCAGAGGAGGCTGTGGTTCTGAGCACCGGGGACCCCATGCTCTCCGGCCTGGGCTATCTGCCGGGCAGGGTGATCCCAGGGATCTCCAGCCTGCAGGTGGCCTGCGCCCGCCTGAAGATCAGCGAGCTGAATGTGGTCCCCATCACAGTCCACGGGCGGAGGATGGACCCAGAGGCTATAGCATCCGAGCTGAGCCGGGACAAATCCGTCTTTCTCCTCACCGATGACAGCACCGATCTGGAAGGGCTCTGCCGGCTGCTGGAGGGGAGGGGGCTCGCGCGAAGCGTGCTCGCCCTAACAGATCTTGGCTACCCCCAGGAAAGGATCGAGAGAGGGAGCACTGCCTCTCCCCCTCAGGCCCCCGGTCTCTCCTGCGTTCTCATCGGACCGCTATGAATGGATGAATTCAGGGATGGCAGCTCTTGCAGGGAAGGTAGCCCTGACTTTTTGCCTCCTCGGCACTCTGGAAATAGACCTTGTTCTCCTGCTTGATCTTCAAGGCATAGCGGCAGTCAGGGAGATGGTACTTCTTAGAGGTGCTGCTGCCTACGAAATTCCCTTCTGACTCCTCCTTTCCATCTGATTCATCCATGATCCCAACGCTGCTGACTGATGCTTCGCCATCATCGGCGCCGGCGCTACCATCAAAAAGCTCAGGATCCCCTGCACCATCTCCATCTTCGCCTGAACCAACTGATGCATCAAATTCATCTGCGACGCGATCATCGGCCTCATTCTCATCCTCTGACCTGGAGTCTTCTCCTTCTGCCGATATCTCTGCCTTTGATTCCTTCGAATCCTCTTGCTCGGCCTCTTCTGGAGCCTGAAGCTTGGTGGTTAGCCCTTCTCCTGACGATATCAGAGCACGAGCTTTCGTACTCTCGACACGCTCGATTTTTCTCTCTTTCTCGCCCTCTCTCCCTGCATCCTCCTCTGGCTCTTCTTCATCCTCATTTGACTCATATCTATAGAGAGATCTGCCGGCATAAAGGGCACGAGCATCAGAGATCGATATCAATTCTCCAGAGGAGATCCTTTTAGAGATCAGATCCTCCTGGTCCTCAGCCAGGCTGCACCTTCTGTTCTCGCTGGCCAGAATGCCGCCAGGGCCTGATGCCTCCAGGGTGCAGGTGTAGTCGCCAGGAATTAGTTTGAGGTTCTTGGCGATCTCGAAGCTGTAATCCCTGTTCGTCTCCAGCCTCATCAGCAGGTACTTGGTGCTTGAGATTGAGGCCTTCCCCTGGCGGAGGGTGGCATTGAGCAATAGATAAGGTAGAGTGCCATTCCCGGTGAGAACGACATTTCCCCGCAGGCTGAAGAGATCGATATCCAGGTTGGGGTCTATCTCCATTTTCAGCTGACCCGACCACGCCTCTGACTGCTGAGCTACACCGCCAGGGGAGGAGGCATGCTGTGGTTGGGATCCCAATTCGATGCAGCCAGTGATGGACGATAACAACAGTATAAGGGGAAATAATATCGGAGCTATGCCACACTTTCTAAAATTTTTCAAACCCAAATGACCAACCCCTTGATTTCCAGTGGAAAGCAGAAGCCCTGAAATGCGCGCCTTATGAAACTGGCCCGAGCAAGGCAATCTTGAGCAGAGGGCCATTTGATCCTCACAGGAAGCTGCATTGCCTTCGAAAAAAGAGCTTGATTCTATTCACATCGATCGGAGCACACGCAGCAGTCCTTCTGCACAGTCCAGCATCTTTTTCAGCCTATCCAGATCCTGCTCAGATCTTATGCCTGCAGAGAGCTCATCCAACCGCGCGATCAATGATGCGCGCAGCCCAGCCTTCGCCTCCATAAGCCCGCCATCCATCCTCTCCCCAACAAAGGGGTCCGTATTTCTTGGTTCGCCAGGCAAGCTCTTCCCTGCCGCCTGCATGAGAGGCGCAACGGGCTCATGATCCGGCTCATCCTCTTCTGATCCCAAAGGCTCTGGAGCCTTTCTTCCAGCTCCGGAAAGCTGCTCACCATGAACCTGCTTATCCTGAAATGAGCAGACCGGGCAGACTATCTCTCCCTGACAGCGAAATAAGGGCGCTCCGCAGTCATGGTGCGTAGCCAGCATGGTGCATCCCCTCTCAAGAAGCCTGGTTATCTTGCTGAGTACTTCATCCTCTTCCATTGTCCCATCACCAGCATTACCACATACGTTTAAATACAACGATATATCATCCTTGAATCAAAGGCAGATAAACATCATAACCTTTTTCCCATAGATATGGGTGGTGGTTCTATGACAGCTGAAAATGTCCTTAAGCAATGTGTCGAGGTATTAGAACGTATTATGAGCGATGATGCAGTCCCGAGGAATATCAGGCGCTCTGCAGAGAGCGTTAAGACCATCCTCATGGATGAGAGCGTAAGCGAGGCGATAAAGGCCGCATCTGCCATTTCCATACTCGATGAGATAAGCAATGACCCTAATATTCCACTTCATACCAGAACCCTGATCTGGAATGTTGCTAGCCAGCTTGAGACCATACCAGTCAGCTAAATCCCTCTTTTGGACCAGATAGCCAAGCAGCTTTTCATGGCCTATGAGAGGGACCGTATGGTTTCCACTGGAACTCAAGCCTCTGTGACCTCTGTCCCTCCGCTAATCGCTCTTGGTTGGATATGCAGGATGAGTTTGGCTCTTCGATCCTCCATTCATTGAGGCCATCTTGGGGTCCATCCATTTTTTTGCCGGCATTCTCCATGCTTCAGCCCCTGCTATTCAAATGACTTCCATTGGATGGCAATAGCTGTGAATCCTTTCGTAGTGATGCTTTTAGGATATCAAGATTCGGTCTCGCTGGTTTAGCGCTTGCATTCAACTGAAAGCAGGCTAAAAATGCGATGAAAATCCTAGCAATGAATTCAGGTCTCATAGGCGATCATTGGTCCTGTCGCTAACAGTCGACAAAAAATAATATCTATCACCCGCATCGCGATGAATATAATCGGTATTCTTCGTGAATACTTACTTAAATTGTAGTTTTTTTATGTGATTATATATCAATTGGCTATGGATTAAAGATATTTATCTGCATTGATTAAAACATAGCCTCTTTCTCTGCAGATAGGAAGATTTATATATGAATAAAAGGAAACCTAGAAATAGCTAGTTTTATTATATTATCTATCACGGTATTCATTGTAGTTTTATTTCTTTTCCAGAGGAAATCATGGGGTAGGAGGCCAACATTTCCATAGGAAATGAAGGGGAGTTAACCATAACTCTTAATATCCACCAGGACCATTTTAAAATGTTCGAGGGGAATTATCTTGGTACCTATATCTAGAGGGTTATTTGCTGATTTATTGGCGCAAGGGGAGATATTTCAATCCAGAGACG
>ENA-UOOK01000487-UOOK01000487.1-fermentation-metagenome-genome-assembly--contig:-NODE-487-length-52268-cov-4.520579_pt1 | contig 52268 bp, 50 predicted proteins | sample MGYA00245777_ERZ724023 | MGnify/ENA primary metagenome ERZ724023 (study PRJEB28704, sample SAMN03018312) | fermentation metagenome | biome: anthropogenic terrestrial biome; feature: soil; material...
TCGATCTGGATGTGGCAGTTGAAGATAACGCCATTATATTTGCCCAAAAAGTAGCGGCAGCGGCGGGAGGCAAATTGGCTGCCGCCGTTTCTGAGGCAGGCGGAATGGGAACCATAGGCAGCGGTAACGCCCCGTCATCCTGGCTCCAGGAAGAGATCCGAATCGCGCGCGAAATAACCTCCCGTAATTTCGCTGTCAATTTGGTACTTACCTCACCTTTCCTGTCAGAAAACTTGGAGTTAATTATTAGAGAGAAAATTCCTGTAGTTGCTACGGGGGGAGGAAATCCCGGTCCTTTAATGGCTAAATTTAAGGAAGCTGGGATAAAGATAGTTCCGGTGGTAGCTGCAGTTGCTCTGGCACGTCGTTTAGAACGCTTAGGTGCCGATGCTCTGGTAATTGAAGGCGTTGAATCAGGCGGGCATGTAGGAGAAATGACCACTATGTGTATAGTGCCAATGGTTGCGGATGAAGTGAAAATTCCCATTATTGCGGCGGGAGGAATCGCAGACGGCCGTGGCGTTGCTGCAGCTCTGGCTTTGGGCGCTCAGGGTGCTCAATTGGGCACACGTTTTATTTGCGCTCAGGAAGCCAATGTGCATCCCGCCTATCAGGATAAAGTTATAAAGGTCAGGGATCGGTCTACAGTTGTATGCGGTGTGTCAACCGGTCATCCTGTTAGAGCCATACAGAATACCTTTACCCGTGCATACCTGAAAGCCGAAAAAGACGGGGCTGACAAAGAAGTGCTTATGCAACTGGGTTCAGGCCGCTACCCTATGGCTGCGGTGGATGGTGATATGGAAAATGGCAGCATTCTGGCAGGCCAGATTTCTGGCATAGTGAAAAAGGTGCAGCCAGCAGCGGTAATAATAAAGGAAATCATGACGGAAACAGTTGCTATACTGGACAAAATGGGAGGATTCAAATGTTAAGGATGGCTTTTGTGTTCCCCGGGCAGGGTTCTCAATATATAGGCATGGGAAAAGAAATGGCCGACTCATATGAGGAAGCAGCCCGGGTGTTTGATTTAGCTGATCAAATATGCGGATATAAATTGAGTACACTTTGTTTTGAAGGTCCCCAGGCTCAATTGGATCAAACCATATATTCGCAACCGGCTATTATGGTCACCAGTTTGGCCTGCCTGGCGGCAGCGAGAAAAAATGGTTTATCAGCCCAGCTTATGGCGGGCTTGAGTTTGGGAGAGTACACTGCTTTGACCGCAGCCGGAGCTATGACATTAGAACAATCATTGCCATTGGTCATGACAAGAGCAAGACTTATGCAGGAAGCAGTACCAATTGGCAAAGGAGCGATGGCGGCAGTCATAGGTTCAGAGACTGACCTGGTGGAACGCATATGTGACCAGGTAGAGGGAACCGTGATGGTAGCCAACTATAATTGTCCGGGCCAACTGGTGATATCGGGGGAAAGAGGTTCAGTGGAAGAGGCGTCCAGCTTGCTCAAAAACGCAGGTGCCAGGACTATGATGCTTCCCATTAGTGTGCCTAGCCACAGTCCCCTATTGGAAGAATGTGCCCGCAAGTTTGCGGCGGAGGTTGCCAGGGTGCAGTTTAGTGAACCTATTGTAGATGTCATTTCCAACGTTAATGCGCGGGAAAACAGGGCCGGGGATTTTCCTGAATTGCTGGTAAAACAATTGCATTCCCCGGTACTCTGGGAACAAAGTGTGCGCTACATGTTGAACAAGGTCGATTATTTTATAGAGATAGGGCCGGGTTCCAGCCTCTCCGGATTAATTAAGAAAATTGACCGTTCTCGAATCCTGGGCAGAATTGAGGATAATAAAACCCTGCCAAAACTTATGGAGAAGGTGAAGGAATATGAGTAATATGGATTATGCAGCTCTGGTTACCGGCAGTTCACGCGGTATCGGCAGAGCCATAGCTATAAAGTTGGCGCAAAATGGCTTTCGGGTAGCCATAAACTATTATAATAAGAGTGATGAAGCCCATAATAAAGAACAGGCTGAGGAAGTATTGCAGGTAATTGAATCTTTCGGCGGAGCAGGTGTTATTTTGGGCGCTGATGTATCCACTTCCGAAGGTGCAGCCCAACTGGTTGAAAAAACTGTAGAAAGTCTGGGCCGTATCGATGTTCTGGTCAATAATGCAGGGATTAATAAAGATCAACTGCTCATTCGTATGAGCGATGCTCAGTGGCATAATGTTATAAACACTAATTTGTCGTCAGCTTTCTATTGTACGAAAGCAGCTCTTAAGTATATGATGAAAAAGAGACAGGGAAGAATTATTAATATATCTTCCGTGGTAGGAATGGGCGGCAATGCCGGGCAGGCACATTACGCCGCTTCCAAAGCGGGTCTGCTGGGTTTTACCTATTCAGTAGCCAAGGAATATGGACCTCGCGGGATTACTGCCAATGCGGTGGCTCCCGGTTATATAGCAAGTGATATGACTCGAAATCTCCCCCCCGAGGTCGGTGCCAAAATGGTTGCGCAGATTCCCGTCGGTAGATTGGGCACTCCTGAGGATGTTGCTTCACTGGTAGGTTTTCTAGCTTCACCTGCAGCTGCCTATATAAATGGGCAGGTTATTCGGGTCGATGGCGGTATGTCCATTTAGTATCCAATTAAAATAATTTTAGGAGGGTTAATAATGTCAGTATTTGAGACGGTTAAAAAGATTATAGTGGAAGTAAAAGATATTTCGGGTGACGAAATCAAGCTTGAATCGCGCTTTGAAGAGGATTTGGAAGCCGATTCCCTAGACGTTGTCGAAATGATAATGTTGCTAGAGGAAGAATATGAATTCGAGATACCAGAAGAAATTGCCGAAAACCTGAAAACAGTCAAAGATGTAGTTGATTACATAGAAAAACACCTGGGAGAATAGTCTTAAAATGGGGTGAAAATTTGATACCACGCAGAGTCGTAATCACAGGCATGGGGACCATTAGTCCCATTGCCCACGATATAAAGGGATTTTTTGCGAATTTGCTGGCAGGACAAAGTGGTATTGGTATTATCGACCGCTTTGACGCCAGCGATTATCCTACTAAAATAGCCGCCCAGGTAAAGGATTTTAATGCGCAGGATTACATGCCTAGAACCGAAGCCCGACGCATGGATCCATTTATCCAATATGCCTGCGCCGCTTCTCGATTGGCCTTAGATGATGCCGGCCTGGAGTTGAACAAGTTTGACCCCGATAGAGCGGGGGTAGTCATAGGGACTGGAATTGGCGGGTTGGACATATTTGAAAAACAATACTTAGTTTTACAGAAACGAGGCGTTGGTGGAATAAACCCATTTTTTATTCCCATGTTAATTCCCAACATGGCGGCCGGGCAGGTGTCGATTATGTTTGGAGCCCGGGGACCCAGCAGCTGCTCAGTTACAGCGTGTGCGACCGCAACTAATTCTATTGGTGATGCTTATCGCATTATTCAGCATGGAGATACAGACATCATGATAAGCGGAGGGACCGAAGCTCCCATAACCCCTCTGAGTATTGCAGGATTCTGCGCCATGAAAGCTTTATCTACCCGCAACGATCAGCCCCAGCAAGCTTGCCGGCCCTTCGACATTGATCGGGATGGCTTTGTTATGGGCGAGGGCTCAGGTATTGTTATTTTGGAAGAACTTGAGCATGCCTTAAAGAGAGATGCCAAGATTTATGCGGAATTAATCGGTTATGGCAGCAGCTCCGATGCCTACCATATTGTCCAGCCTGACCCCGAAGGAAATGGGGCGGCTAGAGCATTAAGAGCAGCCTTGCAAGAGGCTGATGTTCAACCGGGAGAGCTTGATTATATGAATGCCCATGGTACAGGAACCCATTATAATGATCTAGTGGAAACCAAAGCACTCAAACAGGTTTTGGGTTCAGAGTATAATAAATTAGCTATTACTTCGACTAAATCTGCTACTGGACACATGTTAGGAGCTGCTGGAGCAGTCGAACTGATTGCCACTGTATTAACATTAAGGAACAACCTGATACCGCCCACTATCAATCTTGATAATCCCGATCCGGAATGCGATCTGGACTACGTCAGGGCACAGCCTCGAGAAAAACAGATAGATGTAGCTGCTTCAGAATCGCTGGGTTTTGGCGGCCATAACGCTGCGCTAATTATTAGAAAGTATGAATAACAGGGGTAATAATATGGACATTAACGAAATACTCCAAGTTCTGCCCCATCGTTATCCTTTTCTCCTGGTAGATAGAATTATTGAGCTGGAGCCGGGAATTAAAGCGATAGGGATCAAGAACATAACTATAAATGAACCTTATTTCGCTGGCCATTTCCCAGGTCGGCCTATTATGCCCGGGGTGCTGATGATAGAAGCCATGGCCCAGGTGGGGGCTTGCGCCCTTTTCAGCCAGGAAAAATATCAGGGGCAACTGGGATTTTTGGCCGGAGTCGACAAGATGCGTTTTAAGCGTCAGGCAGTCCCAGGAGACACATTAGTTATTAGCACCCAGGTAATTAAGTTGAAAAGCAACTTCGGATGGTTCAAAGGTGAAATAAAAGTTCAAAATGAATTGGTATGTCGGGGTGAGCTTATGTTCGGACTGGATAAATCACCTCGGAAGGATGCTTAACATGTTTAAACCAGCGTTTAACAAAAAAAAGACTTATATTGATTTATCAGGTGTAAAAAAATCTCCCCCATTTGATACTCGAGAAGGCAATTTCTCATGTCCGGCCTGTTCGGCCTGGATATCTGAAGCCGAGAAAATACAAAACAACGACCTTTGCCCACGTTGTTCACACCACTTTTCTGTTACTGCCTGGGAGCGAATATATTCGCTTTGCGATGAGGATTCATTTGATGAATGGGATGCCAATCTCATCTCCTATAATCCGCTAGGGTTTCCAGATTATGAAGAAAAGCTGGATAAAGCCAGAGAGGAAACCCGCTTACCTGAAGCTATAATAACCGGAAGATCTAAAATTGGTGGGGTTGATGTAATGGTTGCCGCGATGGATTCACGCTTTATGATGGCTAGCATGGGTTCAGTGGTGGGAGAAAAGATTTGCCGGGCAATTGAAGGAGCCATAAAGTACTCCCTGCCTTTCATTATAGTTTGTTGTTCGGGAGGAGCGCGCATGCAGGAAGGTATGCTTTCCCTTATGCAGATGGGCAAAACCAGTGCTGCGGTGGGACGGTTAAATGCTGCCGGACTGCTCTTCATATCTATCCTGACTCACCCTACTACTGGCGGAGTTACCGCCAGTTTTGCATCCCTGGCAGATATTATAATAGCCGAACCAGGTGCATTAATTGGTTTTACGGGGCCCCGAGTAATCGAGCAAACAACGGGGCAAAAACTTCCGGCCGGATTTCAGCGTTCGGAATTTCTCTTACAACATGGAATGGTTGATATAGTTTGGCCCCGGTTGGAGATGCGTTCTTTGTTGATACGCTTACTGAACCTTCACCAAGGAGGAAGTCATGGCGAGAAACAAGTTTGATTTTGAAACGACGTATAAGCTGTTAGAAAATAAGCTGACGGAACTAAAGGATCTATCAGTTAGTTTACACTGCGATTTCAGCAGTGAGATTGCCAATGTAGAAAAAAGAATAAATGAATTGAAAGAGGAAAGATATAAGAACTTGACTCCCTGGGAGCAGGTACTTATATCGCGTGATTTAGAAAGACCTATGACCAGGGATTATATAGAGTTGCTCTGTACAGAATTTATCGAACTGCATGGAGACCGCTTATATGGCGATGATCCTGCCATAGTAGGTGGAATAGGTATATTTGACGGACGTTCGGTGACCGTAATAGGGCATCAAAAGGGTAAAGATACAGCTGACAATATCAGCCATAATTTTGGTATGCCCCGTCCTGAAGGCTATCGTAAAGCATACCGATTATTGAAAGAGGCTGAAAAGTTTGGCCGTCCAGTCTTAACCTTCATAAATACACCTGGTGCTGATCCGGGTATTGGAGCCGAAGAACGCGGACAGGCATGGGCTATTTCGCAGCTTCTGCTATGTTTAAGCAATATTAAAGTGCCAGTCGTTTCAGTCATCACTGGCGAAGGTGGCAGCGGAGGGGCCTTAGCCTTAACCATTGCTGATCGTATTCTGATGCTTTCTAATGCGGTTTTTTCAGTTGCATCACCTGAGACCTGCGCGTCAATACTGCTGCGCGATATTAAAAGGGCTGATGAAATGGCAGCAGCACTTAAACTGAATGCTGCGTATTTGAAAGACCTGGAAATTGTTGATGAGGTTATAGATGAGCCGGTTAATGAACATCTTTTGGATTCGCCCGATTTTGTAATATCACTTGAGTCGAGCATAAAGAAACATTTAGATGAAGTGTGTTCGCAGACAATAGTGGAACTATTAGAGCAGCGCTATCTGCGTTTACGTAATATCGGCAAGTTCTACAAAGACATCTAAGCGGAGTCTTGCGACAGGGGGGATGGATCTGGTTGCAGCAAGGTGTTCATTGGAGAAATGCAACAGTAGGACCGTCCCCTTGTTACGCTTACATACCAGTAGGTGACGAAGTTAAGAGAGCCGGTCCTGGCATTTAGGGTTCGCAAAAATAAACCGAGACGGGGGAACGTTATCCAAATATAGCGCGCCCTTATTTTTTGCGCTCCTATATTAGACTTATAATTCCTGGTTATGATAAAATAAACTAATTAAACTCAAAGGCGGTGGTTTTGTGTTGAAACTTGAGGATATACACATGCAGGTTGATAATGATAGTGGTGAAAAGATAGAAATACTTAAAGGTATAAATATCAAATTTGAAAAAGGGAAAGTATATGCCGTAACCGGACCTAACGGTGGCGGAAAGTCGTCCATTGCCAAGGTAATTATGGGAATCTATAAACAGAGTAGTGGTCATATTTATCTGGAAGGTAAGGAGATCACCAATCTGACCATAACTGAAAGAGCCCGCAAGGGTATCGGTTATGCGTTTCAACAACCGCCCCGCTTTAAAGGCCTAACTATACAGGATGTGCTTGCCATAGCTTGTCCTCAAGCTGATCAGTTGCGGATAAGGGGTTATCTCAGAGATGTGGGTCTATGCCCTGAAGATTATTTAGACCGCGACCTGGGAGCAGGTTTGAGTGGTGGCGAGATAAAAAGGATTGAGATGGCTCAATTATTATTACGCAATCCTATCATCAGTATATTCGATGAACCGGAAGCAGGGGTCGATTTGTGGACCATACAAAAATTATTGGGTCTTATATTGTCTACATATAAAAACAATCCCCATAAGACAGCTGTTGTTATTACCCATAATGAAAAAATTATTCCGGTGTGCGATGAAATAATAGTTGTTGAAGGCGGCGTAATCATTGAGCACGGTACTCCGGCGGAAATATGGCATTTAATCAAGGATGATATAGAATGTAAAGTTCGTAATAAATGTCAGGGGGATTTGATTTATGATGTTAAGTAAATTAGATCTGGATTTGCTGGATACAATTGCCGATATAAAGGAGGTGCCCAAAGGGGCACTAAATATAAGACTTAATGGCACGGCGGTTATGAGACAATCTTCTCCCAATATATCAGTGGGTCCAAATGCTGACGGTACGGGATTGGTGGTGGAAATAAAACCAGGCACCAGAAATGAAACTGTTCATGTACCAGTAGTATTGACTCAACCTGGTTTACAGGACAAGGTTTACAATACCTTTATTGTGGGAGAAAATGCCGATGCGACCATTATTGCCGGGTGCGGTATACATAACGACAGTCATGCCATCTCCCGTCATGATGGTATACATGAGATTATCGTAAAAGCTGGAGCTAAATTAAAATATCTGGAAAAGCACTACGGCGAAGGCAGCGCAGCGGGCCAAAGAGTTTTGAACCCGACTACCATTATTACGATTGAAGAGGGCGCCAGCGCAGAATTAGAGATGGTTCAAATCAAAGGAGTGAATGATACCGTGCGCTCCACGGTAGCCCATGTTCATGCTGGAGGAAATCTGAAAATTATCGAACGATTGCTTACTCAATCTGATCAAAAGGCCGAGTCTGATATCAAAATATATATAGAAGGAAACGGTGGGGCGGCCCAGGTGTTATCCAGGGCAGTTGCCCAGGGAGAATCTTTTCAGCTGTTCAGGGCGGCTTTGATAGGCCAGGCTGCATGTGTAGGACATGTTGAATGTGATGCCATCCTTATGGATAAGGCCAGGATAAGGTCAATACCTGAACTTCAGGCCGAAGATGCCGAAGCAGTGCTAACGCACGAAGCAGCTATTGGCAAAATTGCTGGAGAACAGTTGATAAAACTTATGTCCCTGGGATTAAGTGAGCAAGAAGCTGTAGATACTATTTTGGAGGGCTTTTTAAGATGAATCTGAACCTTTTCAAGACTTACGTCAGGGTAGTTGAAAACCAGAACTTATCCAAGACAGCGGAAGATTTTGGCATTTCCCAACCGGCCGTAACGAAACAGATTCAGAGTTTGGAAGATAATTTTGGAGTGTTGCTTTTAGAGAGATCGGGCCGTAAGTTAAAGCCAACTGAGGCTGGCGAGATATTATACAACTATGCACGCGAGATTATCAAAACGGTTGAGAAGACTGAAAGAGCAATGGAGGAAGTATCGGAGAGTCGCCGCGGCAGTCTATATTTAGGAGCCAGTACCATTCCGGGTCAATACATACTTCCCTACCTGATTAAACTGTACAAAGACAAGTTTTCTAGTATTAGCATAAGCATGGATATTGCCGATACGGAAAAAATATTTCAAAAGGTTGCGGAAAGAGAAATCGATATAGGCATTATTGGAGGATGGATCAACAACCGCAAGGTAGATGGCTTTCCATGGTTAGAAGATGAACTGGTAGTAATTGTTCCGGAAAATCATAAACTGGCTCGCAATCATGAGGTCAAGTTAATGAGTCTGCTAAATGAGAGATGGATATTCCGTGAAAAGGGGTCGGGCACCCGCAAAGCAGTGGAAGGCCTGCTAACTGAACATGGGGTTCGCAAGGAAGATTTAAATATATACATGGAGGCGGGGAGCACCGAAGCCGTCCTGGCTATGGTGGAATCCGGGGTAGGTATCTCAATCGTATCCCGCTGGGCTATCAAAAGAATAGAACAACGCAAGATGAAAGCTATTACTCTGGATGAGATTGATGCCAAACGACTTTTGTATGTTATATATCCTCGGCAAAAAGTCCGCCGCAAATCAGTAAACAACTTTCTCGAATATTTAAAGGCCTTAAAGGAAACCAGCGAAGCCTAACCGATGGCCACTGAAAGATTGATTAACTGGCCTGATTAATTGTTATTTATTTTTATATCCTATTTGTATATAATAGTGCTATTGTGCTATAAAATATCTGGAGGTGTTCACAATGTTACCTTTACCCCAAAAATATTTTGTAACTGCCGCTTCGTCAGAGGGAGAAACTTCGCTTACCGCGTTTGATGGTGCATTATTGAAAGCGCGCGTTGGCAATACCAATTTGCTTAGAGTAAGCAGTATTTTGCCTCCAGGATGTCAATTTGAACCGGACTTAGAAATACCTCCGGGCTCATTGCTGCCCATAGCCTATGGTTCTATCACCAGTTCCGACCACGGAGATATTATTTCGGCAGCAGTTGGCGTTGGAATAAAGCAGGGCAGCTTTGGGGTCATTATGGAATTTTCGGGCAAATGCAGTAAGAAAGAAGCTGAAGCAAAGGTGACCATGATGGTGGAGGAAGCTTTTCGGATTCGTGGATTTGAATTAGATGAAGTAAAAGTGGCATCAACTGAACATGTGGTCGAGAACATCGGTTGCGCTTTTGCGGCTGTACCACTGTGGTATTAAAACCAGCATGATTTACGAATCAATTTGAGGAGGAAAACTCATTGGATATATGGGTAACGGAATATCAAACCCCATCCCTGGGGTTTACATGTAAAATAACCGAAACTCTAAAAGTGGAACAGACCGAATTCCAACATTTGGCGGTGGTTAACACCGAACAATTTGGCAGAATGCTGCTGCTGGATGGAATGGTTATGACCACAGACGTGGATGAATATGTATATCATGAGATGATAACGAACGTGGCCTTAAATTCACACCCTACCCCCTACAACGTACTTATTATTGGTGGGGGAGATGGGGGCGCACTACGGGAAGCTGTTCGCCATCCGCTCGTGAAAAAGGCCACTCTGGTTGAGATTGATGCTAAAGTCATTGAGGCCTCCCGGGAGTTTTTCCCGGAGCTGTCCTGCTCTTTTGATGATCCCAAAGCAAATGTAGTGGTTGCTGATGGGATAGAATATGTTAGACAACACAAAAACGAATTTGATATTATAATAGTGGATTCCACAGAACCGGTTGGTCCGGCTGTACAGCTGTTTTCACCCGAATTTTACCGGGAGTGTTCTGTTGCCTTGAAGGATGAAGGTATGCTGGTAGTCCAGAGTGAATCGCCTTTTTTTAATGCCGATGTGATAAAAATGGCTTATGGAGGAATAAACCAGGTCTTTGATATTACCAGATTGTACTTGGCCAGTATTCCCACCTACCCCAGTGGATTATGGAGTTTTACGATAGGATCTAAAAAATACGATCCGGAGCAACCTTTAGCCCCAAATAAATATGAATTGAAATATTATAATCCGGGCGTACACAAAGCGGCTTTTAATTTACCGAGTTTTGTTAAAAATATAATCGAAGATATTTAGTGGGATTGGCATATAAATTTGCTGCAAATTAGGCTTTTGTGATATCAAATATAATAGCGGAGCCACTTTCTTTAAGAGGCTCCGCTATTTTTATATGCGTAACTTTCTCACTTGAATTGAGGTATGTGCCGCTTTGGTCGAGCAACAACATTAACAGTGGCTCGGGCGAAAATCAGTAATCCCCCCAGCGGGGAGGGCAAGGTCTAATTCCTAGTAGTTCTCGGCCAGCTCTTCATAGTAAGCTTTGGGATGAGCACAAGCCGGGCATACTTCCGGGGGTTCAAGTCCTTCGTGGATATATCCGCAGTTGCGGCATTTCCATTTTACCGGGGCAGGTCTTCTAAAAACAGTATTGCGTTTAATGTTATCCAGTAATTTGCGATACCTTTTTTCATGTTCCTCTTCCACCTCAGCAATTTCACGGAATACATCGGCGATTTCAGTAAAACCTTCTTCACGTGCTATTTTCTCGAATTCAGGATATAAAACGGTATGTTCTTCATTCTCTCCCAAAGCGGAAGCCAGCAGGTTTTCATCGGTGGGGTGAACATAACCTCCCATGAGTAGTTTGAAAAAACGTTTAGCATGTTCCTTCTCGTTAAAAGCAGATTCCTCAAATATAGCGGAAATCTGTTCATAACCCTCCTTTTTAGCCTGACTGGCGTAAAAGTCGTATTTGTTCCTGGCTTGAGATTCTCCGGCAAAGGCTTTTAATAAACTTTGTTCTGTCTTGGAGCCTTTTAAATCCATATGATTACCTCCTTAAGTTTATTGTTGTAAAAATAGGGCATATGGTTTTTTCCATTACCTTACCAAGGCATAGGGATAAACCCAGATCATGTTACTGTCTGCAGGATGACTGAATATCATCAAGCCTTCCAGCCAGGACAGGACTTTTTCTAGTTCTTCCTCATAGTTATCTGCCTTGACAGCCTCATCCCAAGCTATTTCGAAGACTGCGACGGGGATTTCCATCCAATTAAGCAGGCGTAATTCATCTAATCCATCATCCAGGAATTCCAGCTCAGCTATCGGCATGGAAAAAGGAGCGCGGTCCTTGCGCTTAATGTGTTTCTCCAGTATTTCGATAAACTTCTTCAGAAGCTCTTCTTTTTCCGCCGTAAGCACATATTGGAATAAGGCGTCATAAAGGTTCTGAGTCAACTTTATGGAGGTTATGGTTGGAAGCATTAGATGTTGTTCTTCTCTGATGAATTTCAATGAAAACTTATTCAGCTCAAGCAATTGGATTCACTCCTTACGGAAAATTTCGACCATTACACTAACCATTGCATCTATTATCGCAAATTAAGAAATATATTACAATTGTAAACGAGGCAAATCGGTATCTGCAAAATGAAGCCTAAATATGAACCTTGGTCAGTGAAAATTACCCATAATCTTTAACAAGGGTAGGTCTTATGCTAGAATGAGTTAGAATAATTCTAGGCAGGTACATAAATGAAGATTGCAATAGATGGCCCAGCAGGAGCTGGAAAGAGTACATTGGCCAGAGCTCTGGCTGGGAAGCTGGGCTTTTTATATATTGATACCGGGGCTATGTATAGAGCATTAACATGGAAAGCCCTGCAGCAAGGTATTGATGTAAATGACCCAGTCTCAATTTATAGTCTGGCATCCTCTTTTGATATTTACTTTGAAAAGCAGGCTGACATACAGCGGTTAATCTGTGATGGGGAAGATATTACCGAACTAATACGTTCGCCGCAGGTTAGTGCGGAAGTCTCCAAAGTGGCTGCTCACCCCCAGGTACGCGAGATTATGGTGAGAAAACAGCAGCTCATGGCCCGGACTGGCAACGTAGTCATGGATGGCCGTGACATTGGGGAACAGGTGTTACCTGATGCCAGGTTCAAGTTCTTTGTGACTGCTGATTTGGCGGAAAGAGCGCAGCGAAGAGTCTTGGAAATGGAAAGCAAAGGCTACGAAGTTAATAAGGATTCCATCATACAAGATATGCGCAACCGTGATCAGATGGATTCTGAAAGGGAAATAGGCGCACTAAAAATATTACCTGATGCAATTGTTATAGATACCACCCTACGGTCTGCGAACGAGGTGCTGGCACAAATACTCTCGATAATTGGGGAGGGATAAGATGTTGTACTCCACCGCCCGAGCTGTGTTGCGCTTTATATTTCATTTAATGGGCCTAAAGGCAGAGGGCTTAGAAAATTTACCCTTATCAGGGGCAGTCATCATTGCTTCCAACCACGTCAGCAATTGGGACCCCGTGGTGGTTGCTGTGGCATTAAGCCGACCTATACATTTTATGGCTAAAGCGTCGTTGTTCAAATATAAGATTGCAGATAAATTATTCACTAGCGTCAATGCTTTTCCAGTAAGAAGAGGGATTCCGGACCGAAAGGCTATTCGCCGTGCCTTGCAAGTTTTGGAGGATGGCAACGTACTGGGCATCTTTCCTGAGGGAGCCAGAAATACTACCGGAGATATGAAAGCCCAAGCAGGTGTTGCTATGATCGCATTGAAATCTGGGGCTCCCATTGTTCCAGTAGCCTGCCTGGGGACAGGACACATACTGCCCTGTGGGTGGTTTGCCCCCCTTGTGGTAAGAGTGGGTGAACCGATTTACCTCGATGAATATCAAGGTCAGAGGGTAGGCTCTGCAGGTATGGAAAAGATAAGCGGAGATATTATGATTAAAATAAATTGCCTATTAAGTAAATAAAGAAGGATTTTTATAATACTTATACGAAATAAATATAATAATTAGCGAGGTGGAAGAATTGCAAATTCTGCTTGCTAAAAAGGCCGGGTTTTGCTCAGGGGTTAAAAGGGCATTCAAAATTACGGAAGATGCCAGCCGCGGAGATGGTAAGTGGTCAACATTGGGACCGCTGGTACACAATGATCAAGTGGTACGTTACTTCGCAGCCAAAGGCATCCACCCCATCAATATCGTTGATGATATTGATGCGGGCGGAGTAATTATTAGAACTCATGGAGTGTCACCGGATATAATTAATAAAGCTGAAGAAAAAGGCATACATATTCAGGACGCGACCTGTCCCCTGGTAAACCATGTTCATGAAATGGCAAGATTACTAATTAGGGAAGGTTATGCTATAATTATCTTTGGCGATATTGATCATCCGGAGATAAAGGGAGTACTGGGTTGTTGTCATAATAGAGCCACCGTTATTGCCAATGTAGAAGAAGCTCGGACATTTAATGGAGCTAAAAAACTGGGCATCATATCCCAGACTACAAAAGATGAGAAGGAATTTTATGCGGTGGTTGCCATTATAGTGCAAAAAGCTCAGGAGGTAAGGGTATTCAATACCCTGTGTTCAGCTACCCGGCAAAGGCAGGAAGCCGCCCGGGAATTGTCTAAAGAGGTTGATTTGATGCTGGTCATTGGTGATCAGAACAGTTCAAATACCAAAACCCTGACACAAGAGTGTCAACAAACCGGAGTAAGAACCTGGCAGATACAGTCCGCTGCTGACATTAAACCGGAATCTCTAGCGGGTGTAAACAAGGTGGGGATTACCGCAGGAGCTTCCACTCCGGACTGGATTATTAAGGAGGTATTGGATAGAATGACGGAGTTTAGTGACGGCGCCCCACAGGAGCAAAACGAGGTAAAATTGAATGAGGAGACCTCTATTCAGGAAAATACGACTGAAGAGAGCTTTGTTCGTATGGAGGCTGAAATGGCTGATCTGGCTATACCCAATAAAGGCGATGTAATCACAGGAACAGTTATACAAGTTCTTGATGACGAAGTTATGGTGGATGTCGGCGGCAAATCGGAGGGAATAATTCCTTTAAGAGAAATGTCATTTAAAGATGTTAATTCAGCTAAAGAACTGGTTAATATAGGCGATGAGCTAGAGGTGCTAGTACTTAGATGGGATGATGACGGAACCATCTTATTGTCGAAGAAAAAAGTTGATTCCAAAAGGGCTATGGATAAGCTGGAAGAAGATTTCAATGAGGGCAGGCCCATAGAAGGCACGATAACGGGCAGCGTAAAGGGCGGTTTGCTGGTCGATGTGGGTGTGGTAGCATTTTTGCCTGCTTCCCATGTTGAAGACGGATATGTAAAAAACTTGGACGATTACATTGGTAAGGTCTATAACTTCAACATTATCGAATTTAATCGCTACAAAAAACGTGGCTCGCAGATCGTTGTATCTCGTAAACAGATCATTGAGGGGGAACGGGCCCAGCAAAAAGAGGAGTTTTGGGCCACTATTGAAGAAGGGCAGACTGTTAAAGGAAGGGTAAAGCGCATTGTTGATTATGGTGCTTTCATAGACCTGGGTGGTTTCGAGGGGTTATTGCATATATCTGAAATGGATCATGTAAGAATTAGCCATCCGTCTGCTGTTCTTAATGAAGATGACGAAATAGACATTTATATTTTAGCTCTGGACCGTGAAAGACAAAGAGTCTCACTCAGCCGCAAGAAACTTCTAAAGAGTCCGTGGGAAGTAGTGGTGGAGAAATATGGTGAGGGCGATGTTATTGATGGTACAGTAGTGAGAATTGCTCCCTTTGGAGCTTTCATTGAGATAGAGCCCGGGGTGGACGGATTGGTCCATATCTCGCAGTTAGCTAATCGTCGGGTTGAGAAGCCGCAAGATGTGGTAAGCGTAAACCAACCGGTGAGGGTGAAAATTCTTAGCATCGACCCCCAGGAAAAGAGAATTGGATTGTCGATTAGAGAGGTTACCGAGGAAGTTGAACAAGATGAAGTCAGGGAATATTTAGAAAAACAAGATACAGAAGTCCAGGATACAGAAACCCAAGGGGAAAATGAGGATATTGAAAGCCAGGATTAACATTGGAAAAAGGGAGGAGAACCATGCCGATTTTTGACTTTAAATGCCAGGAATGTGGACATAAATTCGACCTCATGATTTCCAACGCAGATAAAGATAAGGCCAAGTGCCCTCAATGTGGTACCACGAATTTGCAGCAATTGCTATCGTCTTTTAGCACTTCCAGACCGGGAGTTGTTGCTAATCCCTGCTTGGGATGCGGTTCCGCTGGAACGGGTGGATGAGGGGTGCGCTATTAGGCTGCCGGGAGGCAGCCTTTTTCTCGTGGTTAACCCTTTTGAAGATCGCTAAGCGCCGTATTCTTTTGAATTCATTCAAGGGTGGTTCAAAGTGCGGACAAGGCAGGAGGCGTTAATATTTTTAATATGAGCGACAGACTATCATGAAAACCAGCGGAGTGATTCTGGCCGGTGGCAGAAGTTCCCGTATGAGATTTAACAAAGCTTTTGCAGAAATCTCTGGACGGCCGGTAATAAACATAATAATTGATAAATTTACCCGGCTATTTGATGAAATAATAATTATTAGTAATGAACCGGAATTGTATGTGCATCTGGGCATATTAATATATCCTGATGTTTATCCTCGCATGGGTCCCGTGAGCGGTATTCATTCTGGTCTTTATCATGCCAACAATGACAGTGTTTTCGTAATGGGATGTGATGTTCCGTTTATGAATATGGATCTGGTACGGTACATGATTTCCAAACTAGGGGATTATGATAGTGTAGTGCCGGAAATAGACATGTACCTGCAGCCATTAGCGGCAGTATACAGCCGCAAATGTATGCCAGTTTTAACATCCTGCCTTGAGAATAATAAAGTAAAACTTATTCGGATCTTTGAGGAACTGAATGCCTTGGTTATAAGGCGTCAGGAATTGGAGCAGTTTGGAATTATAGAAGAAATATTTCTGAATGTTAATGACATCGATGCGTTAAATTTGGCAACTAAAATTGCAGGGAGGTATTAGCATCAGATATAAGCGCAAAACGGAGCACTTGGCTTTAGCAGTGAATACCCCTGGGGGTCCTTGCAGCAGCGGCTTTGAAGACATATACCTCCTAAATGATTCAGTACCGGATCTGTCCTGGCAAGACATTGACCTCAAGACCAGTTTTCTGGGCAAATCCTTGCGTTACCCTGTTCTAATCAATGCGCTAACTGGCGGAACGGAGCAAGGCAGAAATATCAATGGCATTTTAGCCAGGATGGCCAATAAATATGGTTTAGCCATGGCAGTAGGATCAATGACCATAGCGTTAGAAAAAACATCCGCATTGAATAGTTTTACCATCGTGCGCGAGGTAAACCCGGATGGTGTTATTATTGCTAATTGTGGCGCCAATATCACTTCGGACCAAGCTGGTGAGATAGTAAAAATGATTGGTGCGGATGGTCTGCAGCTTCACTTCAATGTTCCGCAAGAATTGGCCATGGTCGAAGGAGATCGCGATTTTCGAGGAATTATCAACAATGTAGGACGAATTGTTGAGACCTGTCCGGTTCCTGTAATAGCTAAAGAGGTCGGTTTTGGCTTTTCCCGTGAAGCAATGGAAAAACTCTACGCAGTTGGAATTCGGATATTCGATAACGGTGGCTGTGGAGGGACTAATTTTCTGGTTATTGAAGATCTACGCAATGGCAAATTTGATAATCAAATTGATGAATGGGGTATACCAACGGCTGCAAGTCTAGCTGAACTTACGTCTTTGCAGTTGCCCATTCAGATAGTGGCATCGGGGGGTATTAGAACAGCAGTTAATGCAGCCAAAGCTATTGCTATGGGGGCAGATATGGTGGGTATAACAGGATTATTTCTGAAAGTCCTGATGCAGCGGAGTGAGGAAGAACTTGATCAGCATATTGAAAAATTACTTTATCAACTTGAATCAGTTTTCTTAATGAGTGGGGCTCAAAATTGTGCGCATATTCGCAGCAAACCGGTTTTAATTTTAGGCAAAATGGCTGAGTGGCTGCGAGCTAGGAATATAGATCCCACCAAATGGTCAAATAGATAAGTTTTTGAAAAAGCGTCCGGAAGATAACCGGGCACTTTTTTTGTGCTCTTATCCTTTACATAATAAGCGGGTAAACGGGAAATATACTATTTAAAACCGTTGCTGTTCCCTGCCCGTAAAAATGAAAATATTAGAAAGGGATGAGAGTTAAGATGCGTAATTTTCCCATAGGCTTAATTAGTCTGGTAATAGTATCTATTTTGATCTATTTTGGAGTTGCTCACCGCGTTCTGGATAAGTTGAGAATGAACGACAAATCAGCCTTAGCAGTAATTGCTGCCATTATTATTGGGAGTTTTATCGATATACCCCTGGGAGCCAGGGTGACCATTAATGCCGGAGGTGTCATAGCTGTTATACTGGCCATATATGTCTGGCTGGGAGCAGGCACGGCCTGGGAAAAAGTCAGGTCTATCATAGCTGCAATAGTGGTGGCGCTGTCTCTATATTTAGCGGGAAGGTATCTGGGCGCAGATCCGGAACAGATATTCATTGATCCTATTTATATCTATCCCCTGATAGCTGGTGTGGTTGGTTACTTAGCCGGTCGGTCCCGCCGCGGCGCCTTTTTTGCAGCGGTGATAGGTGTTCTTTCTCTGGATGTTACTCAATACGTATATTTGATGCGTACTGGACTCCGTGGTACCGTGCATGTAGGTGGAGCGGGGGCATTTGATTCGTTAATATTAGCGGGAATATTGGCTGTGCTTCTGGCGGAGTTGATAGGAGAAAGTTTGGAAAGGATGCAGGGAGGGCCAAAAACTGAAGGCCGACCACCGGAACTGATTAAAAATCTGCGTGAGCCTGCACCGGCTCCAAAGCCCCTTCGCGAAGAGGAGATGGAAAAACGAGGTGATGATGATGCTTAAAATATGGAAATGCATGGCACTGGCAGTCTTTTTATTAGTGACCTGCAGCGGCAACACACTCGCAGAGATGGAGAGTCCGTTTGGAGAGTATTTCTCACTGGTTAATGAACAGAATAACATCGTTCACCAGACCGCTATACAGGTATATCCGGGAGATACCTATATAGCAGGTGACAATTCCAAATATGTGGTAGTAGAGGTAAACGGTTATACAGCTCGTTGCATTTATCAGGGAAAAGAGCCCATGCCGACCATCGCTGATGATTCTCTGGCTCAGTCCAGTATTTTAGAAGGAGCAATTCCAATTGTTAAACAAGGGTCCCAGCCTACCATTGCGGTCTACCATACCCACAGTGATGAATCTTATGTGCCCACCGATGGCAAGGAGAGTATAGAAGGCAAGGGGGGGATATATGATGTCGGGGCAGCATTTGTAGATAAATTGAAGTCGATGGGTTTTAATGTGCAATATAACATGGAAAACCATAATCCCCATGACGTTAATGCTTATAATCGTTCACGGAAGACTGCGGCGGGGTTAATGAAGCAAGCCCCGGACGCCATAATTGATATACACCGCGATGCCGTGCCACCGGGGGAATATCAAACCAAAGTGAAGGGCCAGGACGCTACCAAGGTAAAACTGGTAGTGGGCAGGTCCAACCCCAATATGAAAACAAATATGGAGTTTGCCAAGAATCTCAAAGCAGCTATGGATAAAAAGACACCCGGTTTGTCGGACGGAATTTTTATGGGTAAAGGCTCTTACAATCAGGATCTTAGTCCGCGGGCTATGTTAATTGAGGTGGGTGCACATACCAACGATAAGGCAGCGGCCGAAAAAGGTGTACAGGCTTTTGCTGAAGTGCTGCCTGCGGTCCTGGGAGTATCTGCAGGAGCAACGGGGCAAACTGCTCCCGAGGCCGCTAAAAAGCCAGCTTCTAACCAAAAGGCCGGGACGACCATATTAATAATATTGGTAGTGGTAGCGGCGGTTGCAGGAGGATTCTACCTTGTAAACAAGGGCTCTCTTACCAAATAACGTGCTTAATAATAGAGCAACCATGATGGTGAAAGTAGTATGAAGATTATTTACCATTGTTTTGGGGGATCACATTCGTCAGTTACCGCAGCTGCTCTGCATCTGGGAATGTTAAATAGGAATAGGATTCCCACCGCAGATGATTTAATGCAGATCCCCTTTTACGATAAAACCAGCGATGCAGATTTTGGATCGATCAGATTTATGGGTACTGATAAATTTGGTCATGATGTCTATGTGATGGGAAAAAAGAGTTTCAGCAATCGCTATAGCTCAATATTAATGGGTGTGGCTAAAATACTGGAAAGCCAGGATAAAATAATAATGGTCAATTGTATGGACCGGGTAAATTGGAGCATGAAAATTGGGGGTTTTACATCACGGCGTTTGGGTTGGGCTTTTCTGGGCCGACCTATAGTTAGTTGGGGGACTGCCAGGGCGTTTGCTCAACTGGTGAACCTGGTCGAGATTACCCGGTTAAAAGCACTACAAAACAAGCATGACCCGCAGGCGACATGATTATGAATGTTATATTTTTAGGGACACTTGGTATATATCATCCACTTATCGCGGCTTATGAATATCTGGGACAGCTAAAAACGGATGATATCAGTAATCTCAAGTTCTGGGGAGATCGAATTAGTGAGGCACGGGGAGATCCCTTGTTGGTTGGATATGATCAGCAAGGAAATGGTGTTTACAGCCTGGGAGCAGGCGTAGATGTCATTATGACGCAAAAATCAATCGAACAAATGGTAAAAATATTCGATCGCAGTGAGAAAGACCTGATAGTTCAGACCGTGTTTATTAAACGCGAAAGGATATTGCTTTTTTTACATCGTGCGGGGCAAATCAAGGCAATAAATAGATTGGTTACTCCTTTGGTTAAATACCTGTTAAATCAGGAATTGATCGTCATCCAGCAACAGGTAGAGAATTTTAGGAACAAGGTCAGATTTGATTAGGACAGATCTGACCTCTTTGATTTTCTTGCGTAGAGATTATTAATAGTGGATAATTACTAAAGATTGCAATGTTCAGGATGGTGATTTAAAATTTCAGCCCGGATTAATAATGTTCGACCAGGTAGTATTGCTGCAGAAATGGAGATAGTACCTGGCGATATACTTTTAACGATTAACGGTTACTCTGTAAACGATATCCTTGACTATCAATTTTATTCTCAAGATGATTATATAATAATAGAAGTAGAAAAAGAGAATAAGGAAATATGGACAATTGAAATTGAGAAGGAATATGATGAGGAACTGGGCCTTGACTTCACAGAGGTAGTCTTCGATCGAATGAGGTCGTGCCAGAACCGTTGTCTGTTTTGTTTTGTTGATCAATTGCCGCTTCATATGCGTAAAACACTTTACGTTAAAGATGATGATTATCGTCATTCCTTCATTAATGGTAATTTCATAACCTTGACCAACCTGACTGAAACCGATTGGGAAAAGATAGTCAGAATGCGCATCAGCCCTCTCTACGTTTCCGTACACTGCATCCAGGGAGACTTGCGCAGAGAAATGTTAAAGAATCCTCGTGCGGGTAATATTAAGCACGACCTAAAACGATTAATGAACGCCGGTATTGAGGTCCATACGCAAATTGTGCTTTGTCCGGGATGGAATGATGGAGGGATTTTAACTGAAACTATAGAAGAGCTGGCCTTATTATATCCCGGAGTGGCTTCGGTGGGAATAGTACCGGTGGGATTAACCGGACATCGTAAAAATCTACCCCTTCTGAACCCAGTTACTCCAGAGTTAGCTAAGTTTACTATTAAAACAATAGAAACTTACCAGAAAATTTTTAAAGAAAAACTTGGCCAGGGATTTGTATATCTGGCTGACGAATTCTATTTGCGTGCCTCCCAGGACTTACCGCGGTCAGAATACTATGATGACTACTGCCAAATCGAAAACGGCATTGGATTATCCCGCCTATTCCTGGATGAATTTACTGATTTGGAAGATAACCTGCCGGTTACAATCCCCCCTCAAGAAGCATACGTTCTTACCGGACAATCGGCGGAAACGGTTTTGCGGGGCGTAGTGGAGAGACTCAATCAAATTGAAGGCTTAACTGTAAAGCTGGTTCCGGTAATCAACCGATACTTTGGGGGAGGGGTTTCAGTAACCGGGCTGCTGACAGGTCAGGATATCATCGAGACATTGGGAAATGACTACCGGGATAAAAAGGTTATTTTGCCCGAGGTCGTATTTAGAGAGGGACAAGACGTGTTGCTGGACGATGTCTGTCTGGAAGATATAAAAACAAGCAGTGGGGCAGATATTCATACTGCTGATGGCAGCGCCCGCAGCTTGGTAGAAGCAATTTTTACAAACTAGAAAGAAAAAGGCATGATTAACGCGGTCTAAATTAGCATCGATAATTTTACCGCGGCTTTCGCATTCGACTTAAGGCAAGCATCAATAAGCAAATTTATTTTGTCAATGGCGAAAGTTGAATTATTAATTTGGAGGTAAACATGGCAAAACCTGTAGTTGCAATTGTGGGTCGCCCCAATGTGGGCAAATCAACGCTGTTCAATCGACTGGTAGGGTCACGCAAAGCTATCGTAGAGGATATCCCCGGGGTTACCCGCGATCGGCTCTATGACAGTTCAGATTGGGCGGGGAGGGAATTTGTAATTATCGATACCGGCGGGATACGTTTTGATGAAGGAGATATTTTTACCCGCGAAGTAAAACTGCAAGCGGAGCTGGCCATAGAAGAAGCTGATGTTATCCTCCTGGTAGTGGATGTCAGAGACGGAATAAGCCATGAAGATGAACAGGTCGCCAATATGCTTCGCAAAAGTAAAAAACCAGTCGTTTTAGCTGCTAACAAAGTAGAGAATTTTGATCGTCAGCTGGACTATTATGAATTCTACAAACTGGGACTGGGTGAACCCATTCCAGTATCGGCTATGCATGGCAGAAACATTAATGAACTTTTAGACGCGGTTATTGCAGAATTTGCACCGGCAGCAGAATATCTGGAGGATACGGAAGCGATCAAAATTGCGATTGTAGGCCGCCCCAATGTAGGAAAGTCATCGCTGGTCAATGCGCTGCTGGGGGAGGAACGGGTTATCGTTAGCGATATGCCCGGTACCACCAGGGATGCTATCGATACACCGTTTGTGTATGAGGGCAACAAATACATTCTGATTGATACAGCCGGTATCCGAAAAAAATCGCGCATAAAAGAAGCCACGGAAAGATATAGCGTAATAAGAGCCTTAAAGAGTGTGGAACGCGCTGATGTGGTTTTGACGCTGTTAGATGCCAGCGAGGGAGTCATCGAGCAGGATAAAAGGATTGCAGGTTATGTACACGAACAGGGCAAAGCCAGCATAATCGTAGTAAACAAATGGGACCTGATAGAAAAAGATGGGCAGACCATGAATACGTTCGATAAAGATATAAGAGAAGAACTTAAATTCTTAGCTTATTGTCCTATATTATATGTATCTGCCCTAACCAGGAAGAGAATATTTAAAATCCTGGAATTAGTGGATTTTGTGTCTGGACAACACAATCGCCGCATTAAAACTTCAGAACTGAACCAGGTTATTAATGAAGCAATGTTATTAAATCCATTACCAGGTGGTGGCGGTAAGAAAATTAAAATATACTATACTACGCAGGTACAGACTGCGCCGCCGGCCTTTGTGTTTTTCGCCAATTACCCTGAGAAGGTACACTTTTCATATCTGCGCTACCTGGACAATGTTTTGCGCAAGAATTTTGGTTTCGAGGGCACACCCATCAGATTGATGGTCCGCAAACGCGATAACCAGGAATAAGAGAAGTTGGGGAGGATAACATGAAAGAGATTGTACTGGTTTTATTGTGCTATTTTTTGGGGGCAATTCCGTTTTCGTATATTTTCAGCCGACTGCTGGGCGGGGTTGATATTAGAGCCCGAGGAACCGGAAACGTTGGCGCTACCAATGTTTTGCGAACTCTGGGAATCAAGATCGCCATAGCTTCTCTAACGGGAGACCTGTTAAAAGGTCTAATTGCAGCCTGGCTGGGACTATATTTCGGAGGAGAAGGAATGGCTGCCGTTTGTGCAGTAGCAGCAGTAGTCGGACACTGTTGGCCGGTATTTCTGGGCTTTAAAGGCGGAAAAGGAGTGGCTACCGCAGCTGGGGTTATATTTTATTTGATGCCCACGCTGGGCCTGATTCTGGTTGTGGTTTTTATTACCATAATTTTTATCAGCCGTTTTGTTTCGCTCGGGTCAATCTGCATAGCGGCCCTATTTCCAGCATTGGCTCTTATCATGTCTCAGCCCTGGCAGTATGTTATCATGAGTGTGATTATGGCCGGAATGGTAATATTCCGCCACAGAACGAATATTGAACGGTTGCGCCATGGTACCGAGAAAAAGATAAATGAGAAAGCAATTTAAACATATTATGGGGGTAAATATGGAAAAGGTTTGTGTATTGGGAGCAGGCAGCTGGGGTACGGCTCTAGCGGCCCTGCTGGCTAAAAATAATTATCAGGTTTCACTGTGGGGCCGAGTGGAGGATGGAGTGGAAATAATTGCCCGGGATCGTGAGAATCATAAGTTTCTTCCTGGTATAATTATTCCAGATAAAGTTAGTCCTACTACCAATATGGCTGAAGCTATGGAAGGTGCTAAGTGGTTAATTTTGTCAATTCCTACCCAGGCACAAAGGGAAGTACTAGAAAAGGCCCAAAGATATTTGCTGCCAGACATATATATAGTAAATACCGCCAAAGGTCTGGAAATAACGACAGGAATGAGGATGAGTCAGTTAACCGCCGAGGTTATAGGAGAGAAAATAAAAGAGCGATATGCGGTATTGTCAGGTCCCAGTCATGCCGAAGAGGTAGCCCGCGAGATCCCAAGCGCGGTTACAGTGGCGTCCAGTTGCATAGAAACAGCCTGCCTGGTGCAGGACCTCTTTATGTCACCGACCTTTAGAGTTTATACTAACCCTGATGTGGCCGGGGTGGAATTAGGTGGCGCATTGAAAAATATCATAGCCCTGGCAACCGGGGTTAGTTATGGCCTGGGATTTGGAGATAATACGATGGCTGCCCTGCTGACCCGCGCCTTAACCGAAATAATCAGGATGGGGGTAGTCCTGGGTGGTGATCCTCGAACTTTTAGCGGCCTGAGCGGGATAGGAGATCTGGTCGTGACTTGTGGGAGCGTTCATTCACGCAACCGCAGAGCCGGGGAACTAATTGGACAGGGGCTGAGCCTGAAAGATAGTCTGGAGCGTATTGGAATGGTGGTTGAAGGAGCTCATACCTGCCGGATTGTACACAAAATTGCTTTGGAAAAAGGCATTGACATGCCCATTACCAGGGCTTGTTATCAGGTATTATATGAAAACAGGGATCCCCGGGAGGTAGTCTGGAATCTAATGCAGCGACAGAAAAAGCATGAAACTGAAGATGTAGGAGCAGCCTTGAGGTAGTGGTAAAGTTTTTGGTTTAAAGTGTGGTAAAAATCACACTTTTTTTCTTTTCTGGTTATATTACCGCTTATCTATAAATATATTTATAGTGTTATGAATCAAATGCCCATTTGTCAGGGTATCCAATACGGAGGGAGGATGCCTTATAAAAAGTCTTAATCCGAGGGAGGGAGAAAGAGAAGTGGAAGGAAATAATATTTTAGATGATATCGCGGAAAGAACGGGAGGAGATATCTACCTGGGAGTAGTGGGTCCGGTTAGAACAGGCAAATCAACATTTGTAAAAAGATTTATGGAACTGATGGTGCTGCCAAACATCCAGGATCTGTATGAGCGGGAACGTGCCAAAGACGAGCTGCCCCAAAGCGGCGCTGGCAAAACGATCACTACTACCGAACCAAAATTCGTACCCAACGAAGCCGTTGAAATATTTACCAAAAACGGAATATCCCTTAAGGTCAGGTTGATTGATTGTGTGGGATATGCAGTAGATGGAGCCCTGGGTTACGAAGAAGATGAAGAGCCCCGCATGGTAAGAACTCCCTGGTTTGACTATGAGGTTCCCTTCGAAGAAGCGGCCGAAATAGGTACCAGGAAAGTAATTACCGACCATTCTACCATCGGTATCGTAATGATTACAGATGGAAGTATCAGTGACATACCTCGCAGTAACTATTTGGAAGCCGAAGAAAGAGTCATACGCGAGTTGAAGGAGATTAACAAGCCATTTGTGGTCCTGCTGAACTCAATTCATCCCTATGAAAAGGAAACAATGGCCTTGGTGGACGAATTGACCGGGAAATATCAGGTTACTATAATTCCGATTAATAGTGCCACCATGACAACTGAGCAGATATTGAGTGTTTTAGAGGAAGTTCTTTACGAATTCCCGGTACAAGAGGTCAATATTAAATTACCTCTTTGGGTTGATGAATTAGATCAGGAATTCTGGCTTAGAGCAGACTTGGAAGAGGCTATACATGGAGTCTTAAGAGATATCAAAAAGGTGCGCGATATTGATAAGGCAATAGAAAAATTATCTGATATTATCAACATCAGCTTTGTGAGTCTGGAGGAAATGGACCTGGGTACAGGTACAGCCTCGATCGATGTTACTGTACCGGAAGAACTCTTCTATACGTCTCTAAGTGAGGTAAGTGGATTTAACGTGGAGGGCAATCAAGACATCATACGCATCATGAAAGACTTAAGCGTAGCCAAGAGAGAGTTCGACAAGGTATCATCCGCTCTAACCGAAGTGAAAGAATCAGGTTATGGAGTAGTAACCCCCAGATTGGAAGAGATGATCCTGGAAGAGCCCGAACTTATAAAACAGGGCAATCGATTCGGTGTAAGACTGAAAGCCAAAGCACCATCCCTGCATATTATCAAGGCTGATATAACCACGGAGATAACCCCCATAATAGGCACCGAAAAGCAGTGTGAAGAACTGGTTCGTTATATGCTGGATGAATTTGAAGAAGATCCCACCAAGATATGGGAATCTAACATATTTGGTAAGTCCTTGCATGACCTGGTGCGCGAGGGAATTCAGAACAAACTCCACCGCATGCCTGAAAATGCTCAGGTTAAGCTGCAGGATACACTGCAGAGAATCGTCAATGAAGGCAGTGGTGGTCTGATCTGTATCATTATATAAGTTCATAACTCCAATTAATGGCCCGGAGTATCTAATAAAAGCATAAGGAAAGCTCGTAATTGAGACTAAAAAGGTATGGGGACGGATCATCTGCTGCGCAGTAAGATCACGTCCCCGTATACGTTGATTGAACGGGCTTTTTGAAATTGCAGGCTGAACAGAGTTACGGCTACCTGGTCACGGGTAAGCAGCACGCACCCCCAGGGTAATTATTGCTCTGTCCATGATCTTGACAATCATTGGCGAAAAAGCTTTAATAAAACTTGGAGCAAAACTTAATACCTTCCTCGTAATTTTGAGCTCCGCCAAGCGGTAAGGTACTTTACTCGGGATTCTTTACTGTCTTGTCTTGCCGGAGCTTTTTTGTGTTTTCGGAATCTGAGCGAGCCCGGGGGATTAACTGGCCTTGCTCCTACTGAAGAGCAAGTGCTATAATGTCGTTATTTAGGAGGTAGATCTAATGATAAAAGTTGGATTGTTAGGTTGCGGAACAGTCGGTGGTGGAGTTGTCAAACTATTGGCGAAAAACCGTACTACAATCGCGGCCAAAACCGGATCCGAGATAATGATCGCCAGGGTTCTGGAACAAGATAAGCAGAAATGCGCACAACTGGGTCTGGCTGAAGAAATAGTTACCGATCGCATTGAAGATATCGTCAATGATGATTCGATTGATATAGTAGTGGAGCTGATCGGAGGAATTGAACCTGCTTTAAGCTTTATTACTGCAGCGATGAATCAGGGCAAGCATGTAGTCACGGCCAATAAAGATCTAATTGCCGTTAAAGGCAAAGAACTATTTGCCACGGCCAAGCTGAACAAAGTTGATTTCTATTTTGAGGCCAGTGTGGCCGGGGGAATACCCATCGTTTATCCTTTGAAACAATCCCTGGCCGGTAATCATATAGAGGAAGTTATCGGCATTCTGAACGGAACCACTAACTATATCTTGACCAAAATGACTCAGGAGGGGAGCGATTACCATGCAGTTTTGCGCGAAGCCCAGGATCTTGGCTATGCGGAATCAGATCCCACTGCCGATGTCGGAGGTTTGGATGCAGCCAGGAAGATCGCCATCCTGTCATCGATTGCTTTTAACAGTCGGGTCACGCTGGATGATGTATATGTAGAAGGAATTACCGATATTACCCCTCAAGATATACGGTATGCCCGGGAATTAGGCTTTGTAGTTAAACTGCTGGCCATAGCCAAAGAGGTGGAAGGAAAAATACAAGCACGAGTTCATCCTGCCTTTATTCCCGTAAAACACCCCCTGGCCAACGTCAATGATGTCTTCAATGCGGTTTTTGTGCGTGGGGATGCAGTAGGGGAAATAATGCATTATGGTAGGGGAGCCGGGGAGATGCCGACCGCCAGCTCAGTGGTAGGCGACATTATTGAAATAGCAAGGAATATGGCCTTCAATATCAGTGCCCGGATAGGCTGCACCTGTTATAATGAGAAAGCCATATTACCAATTGGCGAACTTATAGCCCAATATTATATCCGGATGACAGTAACTGACCGTCCCGGGGTTTTGGCAGGAATTGCGGGCGTATTTGGCAACAATGATGTTAGTATCGCCACAGTGGTGCAGAAAACTAACACCGATAATATGGCTGAACTGATACTGATTACCCATTCAGTTCGGGAAAAAGACCTGCAGGATTCGTTAACAATTCTTAAAGGCATGAATATCGTGAGTAAAATCAACAATGTAATCAGACTTGAGGGAATGGGCGGATAGGTAAAGACGATTTGGATTACCAGTTTGAACCTGTATACGCATAGCATAATAGGGGGAGTGAAAAGAATTGTCTTTATTGGTAGCAAAATTTGGCGGTTCTTCAGTAGCATCACTGGAAAAGATACATAACGTTGCCGACCGGATAGCGGAGATGAAAGGCCAGGGCAATGATGTAGTGGTAGTGGTTTCAGCTATGGGAGATATGACCGACGATTTATTGGAACTGGCAGGGAACATTGGCAAAAATCTGGATAATCGAGAGATGGACATGTTGTTAGCCACCGGGGAACAGCAGTCAGCTTCTCTTTTGGCGCTTACTCTGGCCGCGGGAGGATGCCCGGCAGTATCCTTAACAGGCTGGCAGGCAGGAGTAAAGTCTGATGATCAGCATAGCAAAGCACGTATTATCGGCCTTGACACCGCCCGGATCAGAGATGAGCTTGATAAGGGCAAGGCAGTTATTATAGCTGGATTTCAGGGTATATCCCCGGCAGGGGAGATTACTACTTTGGGGCGGGGGGGCTCTGATACTACCGCAGTAGCCCTGGCAGCAGATCTCCAGGCTGACCGCTGCATGATATTTACGGATGTGGATGGGGTTTATACGGCGGATCCCCGCATCGTAAAAGAGGCCCGTCAACTATCCAGTATTACATATGAAGAAATGCTGGAGATGGCCAGTTTGGGAGCTGGGGTATTACAGCCACGGGCAGCGGAATTTGCCATGTTGTATGGGGTTGATGTAGAAGTTAGAAGCAGTTTCAATAATAATCCGGGAACGATAATAACGGAGGTTGCTAAGATGGAAAGACAAAGAAGCGTTAGTGGAGTTGCCCATGATTGTAACGTAGCCAGGATTGCCCTATTTGATGTTCCTGATCAACCTGGGGTAGCGAGCATTATCTTTAAAATATTAGCTGACAACCACATAAATGTGGACATGGTCATTCAAAGCGCCATGCGGGATGATCGCAACGACATTGCCTTCACCATTGAAAGGAATGAATTTCAAAAAGCTCGGGCGGTGGTGAACGAAATAGTCATGAAGATAGGGGCCTCGGGAATGTCTTACAGTGTTGATGTAGCCAAGGTGTCTGTAGTTGGAGCAGGTATGCAGAGCAATCCGGGCGTGGCTGCCACTATGTTTGACGCCCTGGCTCGCAAAGATATTAATATTCATATGATCAGTACCTCGGAAATCAAGATATCCTGCATCATCGATGAGGATGAAATCGAAGCGGCGGTTCAGGTCCTGCATGATAGATTTCATCTGGGTGAAACTGATTAGTCAGAACTTTATTATTCTAAGCGGCCACTTGTTTTGATAAAAATCTATCATCAAAGCGAGTGGCCATTTTTGATGGTAATTAAAACATTTCGTAAATTCGGAATAGCCTTTTGATTTAAGGCGAAATTTATTTATAAACGGGTGGAGATGATGATCTACGATTAAACTATACAAATACTTAAAACCATATAGACTGCCGATAATGGCAGTGCTATTGTTGGTATTTGCCCAAACCCTGGCAGAGTTATATCTACCCACTTTGATGGCAGATATTGTGGATATTGGTATCGTCGGGAGTGACACCAACTATATTATGAAAATTGGTGCCTTGATGCTGCTGATAACCGCAGGTGGTACCATCTGTTCAATTGTGGCCAACTTCCTTTCGGCGAGAACGGCCGTAGGTTTCGGAAGCGAGCTGCGGAGCAAAGTGTTCTCAAAAGTTGAAAGTTTCTCATTGCACGAATTTGATAAGCTGGGCACGGCAACTCTTATTACCAGAAACACCAACGATATTACTCAGGTGCAAATGGTTACCGTAATCATATTACGCATGATGGTCCAAGCCCCCTTGATGTGCGTAGGCGGTATAATTATGGCCCTAACGAAGGATAAAACCCTGACCCTGGCGCTGGTAATTGTAATTCCTATAATTGCCGGGATTATCACTGTTATTGCCCGGAAGGGTATTCCTCTTTTCAAACTTATGCAGCTAAAAATTGATAAATTGAACCTGGTGGTGCGGGAAGCGCTAACTGGTATAAGAGTTATCCGTGCATTTGATCGTACTGAAAGGGAAGAACTGCGCTTTGATAAGGCCAACTCTGACCTTACCGACAATGCTATAAAAGTAAATAAAATAATGGCAGTTCTTATGCCCATAATGATGTTAGTAATGAACTTTACCATCATCGCTATCATCTGGTTTGGAGGCATACGTATTGACAATGGGCATATGCAGGTGGGGTCATTAATGGCCTTTATTCAATATGCTATGCAGATTATGTTCTCAATAATAATGGTCTCTATGATGTTTGTTATGATACCGCGGGCCTCAGCTTCCGCTGTGCGGATAAACGAAGTACTGGATACAGTTCCTGAAATAATAGATCCGGAGCGACCGGTGGAGAGTGATGGGCGCAGGGGTTTTGTGGAATTCAGGGATGTTACTTTTAAATACCCGGGTGCAGAACAGCCGGTATTAAGCGATATCTCATTCAGCGTCAAACCCGGGGAGATAACCGCTATTATTGGTGGTACCGGTTCCGGTAAATCGACCCTGATAAATCTCATCCCCAGGTTTTATGATATCGAGCAGGGCAGCATTTTGATTGATGGAGTGGATATTAGAGAGATGACCCAGGCCAGTCTGCGAGCTAGAATTGGTCTCGTACCCCAGAAGACGGTTCTGTTTTCCGGTACCGTAAAGGAAAATATCGGTTATGGGAGGGTGGCACCCACGTATGAAGAGGTCAGGTGTGCTGCTGATACTGCTCAAGCAACCGAATTTATCCTGACAATGGAGGAGGGTTTTAATTCCGTAATTGCCCAGGGGGGAACCAACATCTCCGGGGGGCAAAAACAGCGGTTGTCCATAGCCCGGGCCCTAATCAGAAGACCAGAAATATATATTTTCGATGATAGTTTCTCAGCCTTGGACTTTAAAACTGATGCTAGATTGCGAGCAGCTTTAAAGCGAGAAATTGCTGACGCCACAGTTTTCATTAACGTTCTATTTGCCATGTATTTCTATAAATTCAATAGTTTACGGCCATTTATTTTAGACCGGCATTTGCTATACTTAAGCAAGTACCATACTTGAATTGGTAACAATATTTTAAAGAGAGCGTGAATCTTATGGACAGTGAAAATGTCCCTCCTTTGGACGATGAAAACGTCCCTCCTCCTTTTGTCGTAGGCATAGCCTACAACCTTAAAAAAGGAATTTCCTCGGACTGCGAAGATCTCGAGGCCGAGTATGATTCTTACGACACCATTGATGCGATCAGCAAAGTTTTTGCAGCAGAGAACATGAAAGTCGTGCCTCTGGAGGCTGACGGTGATTTTATTGAAAGGCTTAAAGCCAGCGGTGTTGATATTGTTTTCAACATTGCCGAAGGCATTCATGGAAGGGGGCGGGAATCCCAAGTTCCTGCCATATTGAATTTTCTTGGAATCCCTTTCTCCGGTTCTGATGAAACAACTCTTGGTTTGTCTTTGGACAAGGCGCTGACAAAACGGTACCTTTCAACATTTCGTATTGAAACCCCTCCCTATCAGATTGTAAGATCTCCTGATTTCAAGCTCGACACGTCCTTAACCTTTCCCCTGATTATAAAGCCGAATGCGGAAGGCTCCGGCAAGGGCATCTCCGATCTGGCGGTGGTCGATAATGAAGAACAGCTGTCTGAGCTAATAAACAAAAACTTTAAGCTTTACGGCCAGCCCATGCTGATCGAAAAATACATCAAAGGCCGTGAATTCACCGTGGGTATTTTGGGGAACGGCAAAGATATGACGGTATTTGAGCCCATGGAGATCTGCTACCTACAGCATGAAAGGGAACATCAGATATACAGCTATAAAGTCAAAACCAACTATCAGAAATATGTATCCTACAACTGTCCTTCCAATCTTGACACCGCAACCTCGGAAAAAATGAAATCCATTGCCGCCCAAATATATGAGGCCCTTGACTGCCAAGATATGTCCAGAATAGATTTCCGGCTTTCGGAAGACGGAACCGTTTACTTTATTGAGATCAATCCCCTCCCCGGTCTCGCGCCCAATTACAGTGATTACCCCATGCTGGCCGGATTTTGCGGCATGAGCTACGGGAAACTGATTTTAAGTATTTTGAACAATGCTTTAAAAAGATACGGGATCCATTGCGGTCACCGGGAATCGAGGGGTTTAAATGGCTGATTACAACGATATTGAACTATGGCGTGACGTCACGCCCGAGCAGTGGAATGACTATCAATGGCAGTTGAAAAACAGAATTACTTCCACGCAGCAGCTCGAAAAACTGATCCCTCTTAAGCAGAAGGAAAAGGAAGACATCAATCAATGCCTGAAGCATTTTAAGATGGCCATCACCCCCTATTATGCCATGCAGATCGATTCCAATGATGCCGGCTGCCCTGTAAGAATGCAGGCTGTTCCGTCCATCCGGGAGCTGCATGCGGACGCATGTGATATGGCAGATCCCCTTTGCGAGGAAGAGTATTCCCCTGTGGAGGGTATCGTACACCGGTATCCCGACAGGGTTCTTTTTCTGCTCACACACAAGTGCTCCATGTACTGCAGGCACTGCACCAGAAGGCGGTTGGTGGGCTGCGAAGACTTTTCTCTAAGCGATGAAAAGCTGGAAGCCGCCATAGATTACATCCGAAAAACACCAAAGGTCAGAGATGTGCTTCTTTCTGGCGGCGATCCGCTGGTTATGCCCGATTCCTGGCTTGAAAAAGTCATACGGAAGCTTCGGGACATAGAACATGTGGAAATCATCCGGATTGGCACGCGTACCCCGGTGGTTCTGCCCATGCGGATTACTGATGATTTGCTCAGCATGCTCAAGAAATACCAGCCCATTTGGATCAACACTCATTTTAACCACCCCAAGGAAATTACCGGTGAAGCGCGCAGAGCCTGTGAAAAAATAGCAGACGCCGGAATTCCGTTGGGAAATCAAAGCGTACTGCTGCGAGGCATTAACGATAATGCGGAGATATTAAAGAAACTCTTTACCGGGCTGGTAAAAATCAGGGTGAGGCCCTATTATCTGTATCAATGCGATATCTCGGAGGGTATCGGCCATTTTAGAACGCCGGTCTCCGAAGGAATTGAAATCATGAAAAACATAAGGGGCTATATTTCCGGCTATGCCGTTCCCGATTTTGTCATTGACGCGCCGGGCGGCGGCGGCAAAACACCGGTGAATTCCGATTATATCTTCCATCTTGATGACAAAAAGGCCATGCTGAGAAATTTTGAGGGCAAGACCTATACCTACCCCAATCCCGCAAAGCTGCCTTGACGTCCGCACGGCCGTCATGCTAAACTTCTTATATACATAAAAATGAGAGGATAAGGTTTTAAGCCAATGAAGATTGCCTGATTTCGGTAAGAACAAAATGAATACTATTATTCGTTTATGCCCCGGAACAGGCCTTTGTTTAAGTTGTAAAACAATCCGATTCTATGTATTGTTGTAGCTTTTTCTACAGCGATTCATTATTTTTCCGTTGATTAGCCTTCCGGCGGCGTAAGCTTTCTGGAGGTTTTTTATATGTTGCTTTTATCGTGTGATAAAATAAGCAAATCCTATGGGGACAGGAATATTTTTTCGGATTTTTCAATGAAGGTGTATTCCGGCGACCGGATTGGTCTGGTGGGCGCTAACGGCTCGGGCAAAAGTACGCTTTTAAAAATCCTGGCCGGGGCCGAACCCCCTGATTCAGGCCAGGTGCAGGTATATACAAGCTTTTCATTTATCCGCCAGCAGGATGACGGTGTGCCCGAAACAGCCGGCACTCCCCCTGTATGCCGGTCCGACGGAAAGCTTTTATCGGTCCTTGGGGTAAGGCCCCATAAAATTCACAAAAACATGAGCGGCGGCGAGAAATCCCGGACCCGTTTCAGCCTCGCCTATGATCCCCGGGCAGGATTGCTTCTGGCCGACGAGCCCACCAGCAATATGGACATGGAGGCAATTTCCGTCATCCAAAAAGAACTTCTGGATTATACCGGAGCCATTTTCTTGGTATCCCATGACAGGTCTCTTTTGGACATGATTTGTACTAGCATTCTGGAAATTGAAGACGGAGAGATTCAATTATATGAGGGCAATTATTCCGCCTACCTGGCCCGGCGGCAGGAAAAAATCCGCCGTCTGCTCTTTGAATACGATTCCTATATTTCAGAGAAAAAAAGGCTGGAGAGCCGTATTCAGGAAAGAAACCAACACGCGGGCTCCATTAGAAACGCGCCAAAGCGGATGGGCAATTCCGAGGCAAGACTTCACCGGAGATCCCGAACGGCGGTTCAGAAAAAGCTTCATCATTCTGTTAATGCCATGCAGTCCCGTCTGGAGCATGTTGAAAAAAAAGAAAAGCCAAAGGAGCTCCCCGATGTAAGAATGTCCATTGACCCGCCAAAGAACCCTATTTCCGCCGCGGTCTTAAGAGTGAAAAATCTCTCCTTAAGCTATGGGCAAAAAGTACTGTTCAAAAACTCCGCCTTTGAGATCCCCACCGGCAGAAGGACTGTGCTTTTAGGCGGCAACGGTACAGGAAAGACATCGCTGGCTGAATCGATGATAAAAAGATCCGGCCAGCCGGGGAATTGCGGGGACGTTTTAGAAAGCGGGGAGCTCAGCCTCTCTCCCGATGTTCGGATAGGTTATTTCAAACAGGATTTCACTTGCCTGGATGAAAACCGGACCATTCTGGGAAATGTCATGGAAAGAAGCGTCAAGCCCGAGCATGAAGTGCGCACGGTATTGGCACGCCTGCTCATTGCCCGGGATGATGTATTTAAGAAGATTTCGGTCTTGAGCGGCGGCGAAAAAGTAAAGGTGGCACTGGCCTCTATTCTGGTCTCGGATGCCAATTTTCTCATTCTGGACGAACCCACCAATTACCTGGATATTTTCTCCATGGAGGCGCTGGAAAAAGTATTGCTGGACTATACAGGCACCATTCTGGCCATATCCCACGACCGTAAATTCATTGAAAACATTGGCCAGCGGCTGCTGATGATTGAGGAAAAGGAAATAAAAACCTTTGAGGGTACCATAAAGGAATATGAAGAGAAGGAAAAAACGCTTTCTGCCCGAAATAAGCGGGGTTATGCGCCAGAAGAACCCCACCCATCAACGCAATCAAAGATTTCGAAAGCGGCAGAGTAATTGTTTTAGTGCGTAAGCGGAGCAGGATTGAGATGAAAAGACGACCATTTTAGGCAAATGATCGTCTTTTTTCGATTTACTCTTTCAAAAGCTCCAATGTGTAATCCAGCAAGCTGGAATCGCCCCACTGGCCGTGGCCGGGGACAACAATGTCAATTTCCGGATATCTGTCCTGAATTGCTTTTATCGATTCGGGCCAGGTCTTTAGATTGGCCTCTTCTGTATTGCTTAAAGAGCCCGCACCATATTCGGCAGTGATATAGCCCCCGTATAGCAGCTTTTCCTTTTCCAGCCACAAAACGGTATTATCCTGGGAATGGCCTTCTCCCGGATAATAGAGCTCAAAATCGGTGCCATCAATGTTAAATACGGCGGAATCTCCCTGACTGATTATATCGGGCACAACGAACCCCTTCTTTTCTGCCGCTTTTGCAACAACAGGAAGACTCGAGACCGGAATATCCTTTTTGAGCAGGTACGAAGCTCCGCCCAGCCTGTTGGGATGGGCCTGAGTAATAAAGGCCGATTGAAAACCGCTGTTAAAGGCCTCAGAAACCAGTTTATCCAGGCTTTCCATCTGCCTCTCGGTCCTTGTGGCATCAATGAGCACCAATCCGTTCTTTGTCACGACCACCAGACCGTTTGACGGGACCAGCACGCCTTTTTCTTCATAGTATGAGGTATGCACCCAAACCGAACTGTTCACCTTGCTGAGTTCCACAATGGTCTCATTAGTGTCCCCATATGTCAGGAAAGCCTCATTGGGTCTTTTTATCTTCTCCCCGGCCGGCGCAATATTATTCCGCCTGCAGCCCGGCGCGGCAGCCAGCATTGCCAGAGTAATTATAATAGCAGTTGTTTTCTTCAAAAAAGTCATATTTTGTCCCTATCTTGTCCTTATATTGGTTAGCCCTTCTCCGTTATGATATCATTCGGAAAAGCCCCTGCCGTGCACTTCCGTACTTTCATTGATATAAATAAAGCTATCGGGATCAAGAGCTTTCAAATGGTTCTTTATTTTTATCACTTCATCATTTTTCACCAAAGTCTTGACCATCATATTTTTCTTTAATTCATAGGTTCCGATACATTGGATGTAGGTTACGCCTCTTTTTATTTCTTTATGAATAAAGTCGGTCAGTTCGATGTATTTGCTGGTGATAATGTTCATTTCAAAATATCTGCCAAAGCCGAGAATAATGAAATCCGTTACTCTTCCGGAAATATAGATGATGATGGCAGAATAAAGAGCCATTGTAATATCTGCGGAGAACATCGACAGGAAGATGATAATGGAATTAAAAATGGTCAGGAAGCTGCCTATCGGGATATTGAATTTTTGCTTTAGATAGATTCCGATCAGGGATTCGGGTCCGTTTGAAACACCCAGCCTTAAGACAATACCTCCGGAAAGGCCCGACAATATTCCGGCAACAATAGCGGCCAGAATGAAATCCGTTTTCAGAGGGGGAACCAGCACAGGCATAATACCTATATATACGGTAAAAAGTATGTAGCATATGGATGCGGTTATAATCTGGTTGATTCCAAACTTTATAAAAGCCCAAATACCGATGGGCAAAAACAGAAGTGCAAGCAGCAGCTGCACATTTAAGCCCGTTACCCGGTTCAATAAAAGCGCAAGCCCGCCCAGGCCTCCGCTGATAAGGTTATTTGGGATAATGACACTGGTAAATGATATGGCACCAATCATAGGCCCAATGATCAAACTCAGCACAAGTACTAATTTTTTCTTCATAAATTACTCCACCATTCTTTCTGCACTAAACAAACAGCTGTTCAGCCTCACTGTAATACTTTAACTCATGGCCAAATAAAGGTCAAATCCTTCCGGGATTTTATTCGGTAGCTTCGCAATTCTGCTCCGCTTACGCACTTTAATATTACTCGCGGCACCCGTGGAGCGTACTGAAATACCACTCTTTCGCTTTGGACACAATTGATTTGATGCAGCTTTCAATCACTAAAGAACCACTTTCGTGATATACTATTGTTGATTATATGTATGGGAGTGATTGCTATGAATACAAACTTTAAGCAGATAAGGCCGGAGGAAATGACCGATAATGTATTTTCGCTGGTGGGCAAGGACTGGATGCTGATCACTTCGGGCACGCCCGAAAACTATAATATGATGACGGCCAGCTGGGGCGGAATGGGCGTTCTGTGGAAGAAAAACGTATGCTTTGTGTTTGTCCGTCCCACCCGTTATACTTATGAGTTCATGGAAAAGAACGACACTTTCTCCTTGAGCTTCTTCACCGAGGACTGGAGGGGCGCCCTTAATCTCTGCGGCACCAAATCAGGAAGAGATATTGACAAGGCAAAAGAAACGGGACTTGTCCCCTTTGCCGGCAGCCATCGGACAACCGGCTTTGAGCAGGCCCGCATGGTTATTGAATGTAAAAAACTATATTTTAATGATTTTGATCCGAAAAATTTCTTAGATCCAGCCATTGAAAGCAACTATGCCAAGAAGGATTATCACCGTGTATATGTGGGCGAAATCTTAAGTGTCCATGTGAAAAAATAAGCTGCCGCTTCATTGGGAATCGTAAAGTTCAAACAGCTTCTTTTTTCGTTCCAGCATTTCGCCAATGCGGTCAATATACTGGGTAACATCTTTTAAGTTAAATACCCGTTCCAGTCTTTTTTGGTGCGGAAAAACAAACTTTGAGGAGGCTCCTGCCCCCATGGCTATAATGGTTTGCTCCTCCTCCATGGTATGGATATTGTAAAGGCATTCATAGCCCGGTTTTGCATAGCCGGTGTTTTCCAGATTGGCCAAAATATTTTTCTGCCTGTAGAGGTAATAAGGCCTCATGCCCATTTTAGAGGCCAGATTTCTGGCCTCTTCAATCATTGTCTCGACAATTTTATCGGCAGAAGGCTGATAGGACGTTAAGTCTTCATGTAGTCTTGATGCCCTTTTTAAGGCCATGGTATGCACCGTAAGGCTATCGGGAGCCATATTTTCAATTTGCTCCAGGGTATTTCGGAACATCTCTTCATCTTCCTCGGGAAGGCCTGCAATGATATCCATATTGATATTATCAAAGCCGACAAGCCTTGCCAGCCGGAATTTATTCTCAATATCCTCGGGGGTATGATTTCTGCCGATAAGCCGGAGGGTCTTTTGGTTCATTGTCTGCGGATTAATGCTGATGCGCGACACATGCCGGCTGTACATGACCTCGAGCTTTTCTCTGCTGATGGTGTCGGGTCTCCCCGCTTCTATGGTAAATTCCTTGCCGGCAATATCAAAGGAGCTTTGTAAAGCGTCAATCAGCATTGCCAAGGCTTTTTCATCTATAGCGGTAGGGGTTCCTCCCCCAATATAGACCGAGCCGATTGTGTAGGAATTCTTATGGACCCACTGTGAAACATACTCCATCTCTTTTTCAAGGGCTTTTAAATAGTCCGGGACCAGCGCTTGATACTTTGCAATGGGATATGCGGTAAAGGAGCAGTAGAGGCAGCGGCTGGCACAAAAGGGTATGCCTATATAGAGATGAAGCGTTTTTGGATCAGCGTTCAGATAGGGCTTTTCAACAGCCGCCACATCATGCAGCAGGGCCGCCTTGCTCTCATTCATGCCTGTGACTTTCATGAGCTGCTTCACGGTTCCGGCCTTATCCAGTCCGTCATTGATACATTGCATGGCCAGCTTTACCGGCCGAACCCCAATAAGCGCGCCATAGGGAAGGTCCTTTCCGGTGAACTGGGACAGTATATCACAAATACAGGACCCCACCACAATTTTTCGGCTTTTGAAAAGGCTTCCTCCCGGCCTCCGCAGCTCTTCATGGGAAACCTTCCTGCAGCTTGAATACAGCGGCGCGGTTTCATGATTCCAGGCCTGCTGAAAGGATTCATAGCTTTTCAGCTCATTGAAGAATGAAGCGGTGCAGATCCATTCCGTATTGTTTTCCTCAACCTTTACCGTTAATAGGAAGCCCGGCGTAAAATCTTCGGCATCCGGCTTTGCATCCGCAAACCGTATGGCGTCGTCGTCAAAAAAGAGGCGTATAAACTGCCACGCCTCAAATTCCATCTCCATTCCTTCTATCCTAACAAGAACAATGCTTTTTTCAGACATAGGGGTTATTCTCTCTTTCAAAGCCAATGGTGGTGGACGGTCCGTGACCGGGATAAACAACAGTATCTCCATCCAGAACAAATAAACGGTTCCTGACGGAATCCGTCAGGCTTTTACCGCTTCCTCCATATAAATCGGTCCTTCCCACCGACCGGGCAAAAAGCGTATCTCCGCTGAACAGCATATTCCCGGCCAGAACTGAAATTGAACCCGGCGAATGGCCGGGCGTATGGATGATTTCCAGGCTACTGTTTCCCAGAGGAAGTTTATCTCCATGCTTTAAAAGCCGGTCAGGATCAGGAAGTTCTGTTTGATTACTGAAGCCGAACGTTTCAAAGCCGTTCTTTTGACTGTCAGAATACAAGAGCTGTTCCTGTTGATGAATGCATAGAGTGGCTCCGGTAGCATTTTTTAGGGTGCCCACATGAAATATATGATCCGCATGGCCATGGGTAAGAATGATATATCTGACCTTAAGTTTATTGTCCGCAACAGTTTTAAGAATTCTTTCCGGATCAGCACCGCAGTCAATAACGGCGCATTCTCCCTGCTCCGAAAGGATATATGTATTCGAATCAAAAATTCCTGCGGGTAGTACTTGAATTTCCATACGTTCTCCTTTCTTCACAACTAAAAGTTCTTTTTGCTGTCCAAAAGCAGTGTCACAGGCCCGTCATTGATGAAGTCCACCTCCATCATAGCCTGAAAAATTCCGGTTTCCACCTTGATATTATATTTACACTTTAAAAAATCAACAAATTTGTTATAAAGGTCCTGTGCTTTTTCGGGCCTTGCCGCATCGGAATAGCTCGGGCGCTTTCCCTTCCGGCAGTCTCCGTAAAGAGTGAATTGGGAAACAACAAGAATTTCGCCTTGGGTATCCAGTACCGACAGATTCATTTTGCCCTCATTGTCTTCAAAAATTCGCAAGCCCGCAATTTTATCGGCTATATATTCCATATCCTTCCGGCCGTCATCATTGCCCACGCCCAGAAGGACCAAAATTCCTTTTTCTATCTTTCCCGCTGCCCTTCCTTCAACCCGGACCTCGGCACGCTTCACACGTTGTACCACAGCACGCATATTAAGTAAACTCCTTGCTATTTGTTTCGCGATATCTCAAAAACATCCTTGATACGGTTCATTTTGGAAATAATACGGTCCAATTGCTCCGTATTACTAATTTCCAGGGTGATATGCATCAATACCGATAAATCCTTGGTCGTCCTGGCATTGATGGCCCTTAAGGGGATTCTGGACTCCCCGATGACATTTGTGATCTCCACAATGAGTCCCGGCCTGTCATGAGCTTTCATGGTGATTTCGGCCAGATAGGAAACATTCTGGGATACGTTTTTATACCAGTATACCTCGATGAGCCTCGCATCCCCGTCAATAATATTGTTTTTTACGTTGGGGCAGTCGCTTCGATGAACAGAAACACCCCGTCCCCTGGTAATATAGCCGATGATTTCATCGCCCGGCACAGGATTGCAGCACCGTGACAGCCTCACCAGGCAATTGTCGATCCCCTTCACCACAATTCCGCTGTCGGGCATGGTTTTATTTTTCTTTTTGCTTTCCTTGCCGATCTGGTCCAAAAGCATATTTTTCTGCTCTTCCAAAGGAAGGGTCTTCCGGTATTCTTCCCTGAGCTTTGTCGTAATCCTGTTGACAGTAAAGGCTCCAAGAGCAATGGCTGCGTAGAGATCTTCAATATTATGAAAGTTATATTTTTTGAGTACATTTTCAAGATAATCGCTTTTTAAAACTTGGGACATTGTCAGGCCGATTTTTTTGATCTCTTTTTCAAAGACATCCTTGCCCTGCTCGACATTCTCTTCCCTTTTTTCTTTCTTAAACCATTGATTAATTTTATTCCGAGCCTGCGAGGTTTTAGCAATTTTGAGCCAATCCCGGCTTGGACCATTACTTGCACCGGAAGTGATAATCTCAATAATATCGCCGTTTTTAAGCTCATAATCAAGAGTTACAATCCTGCCGTTGATTTTCGCGCCGATCATACGGTTGCCTATGGCGCTATGGATGGAATAGGCAAAATCTATGGGCGTTGAGCCGGCCTTCAGGCTTTTCACATCGCCCTTGGGCGTAAACACAAATACCTCGTCGGTAAAGAGGTCAATCTTAAGATTCTCCATGAACTCTTCGGCGTCGCGGGCATCCTTCTGCCAGTCAATCATCTGCCTGAGCCAGGATAATTTCTCCGCATAGCTTTTTTCGTTATAACCGCCTTCTTTATACTGCCAGTGAGCGGCAATACCTACTTCGGCGACACGGTGCATCTCCCAGGTTCGAATCTGTACCTCGAAGGGGATGCCCTCCGGGCCAATGACAGTGGAATGGAGAGATTGATACATATTGGGCTTGGGCATGGAAATATAGTCTTTAAAGCGTCCCGGCATGGGCTTAAACAGCTCGTGAATGAGGCCCAGCACCGAATAGCAGTCCTTGACCGTATGGACAATGATCCGGATGGCAAACAGGTCATAGATCTGTTCAATGGTCTTATTCTGGTTGACCATTTTCCTGTAAATACTGTAAAGATGCTTTGCACGGCCGTCAATCTCAGCTTTGATGCCCATCTCTTCTGTTTTTTTGTTGACATCCTCTATGATATTTTTAATGTAGTCCTCGCGCTCACGGCGCTTTTTTGCAATCTTTTCAACAAGGTCATAGTAATTCTTTTCGTCTAAGTAACGAAAGCTCAAATCCTCCAGCTCCCATTTGATCTTGCTGATACCTAAGCGATGAGCCAGCGGTGCATATATGTCCATGGTTTCGCGGGCGGTCTGTATCTGCTTTTCTCTGGTCATAAATTTAAGGGTGCGCATATTATGAAGGCGGTCGCAAAGCTTAATAATAATGACGCGTATATCCTTGGCCATGGCCAGAAACATCTTTCTGAAATTTTCAGCCTGGATTTCCTGTTTGGTGGTATAGGGAATTTGAGTCAGCTTGGTAACACCGTCCACCAGCTCGGCTATTTCTCCCCCAAACTCTTTTTTGATCTGGTCATAGGTAAGAGCCGTATCCTCGATCGTATCATGTAGAATTCCCGCCGAAATAGAGCTGTCATCCATTTCCAATTCTGCAAGAATGCACCCGACTTCAACGGGATGGATAAAAAAGGGATCCCCGGAAACCCGCTTCTGCCCTTCATGGGCTGATTTTGAAAAGTTATAGGCCTTTTCGATCAGCGCAAAATTTGCGTCCGGATTATATTTAGTTATCAGATCCCTAAGTCTTAAAAAATCATCAACCACGAATAACCACCAATCTAAATAAAGCCTTGTGCCGCCTGATGAACCCAATCTAAAATTTCCGAGTCGTCAAGGTTTACTTTCTTCACATTACCGGGCAAGGTAATGCTGTACTTCCCATCAGACTCAAGATTAAGGTCAATAAGCTTCAGCTCATCAAAGACAATCAGTGCCACAAAAAGCTTAAAGCAGTTTATGTTTCTTTGTGTCTTATTTTCAAGGATTCTGGCGTGTACAAATAAATCTGTAAAAGAAAAGGATTTGGGCTCCATATGGACTATATATTTGTATATGATGCCAAGAACGTCCCTGTTTACTACTATATCGTCACTACTGATAATTTTATCAATAATCCCATTATAAAGCCAATTCTGGTCACAATCAAGACATTCAACCTGCCGGGCGGCCCTGGCAATGAACCGGTTGCGGTTGAGGGCGGAATCCCGAAGGTGCATATCACAGATTCTGAGCTGCAGATACTCCGTATTTTGCCAGAGATTGATTTCCTGGGTAAAGATAATATCCACCTCATCGCCTATAAATAAGCCCGGGTCAAGGTAGCCCTTCCCGAAATAGACCCCGTCCGCCTTCCGGCTGCCAATGCCGAAGGTAAGCTTCAGGTGCTTGCCGTTTCCTATTACTTTTTTACTTTGAAGGACCGCGCCTCTATAGCAGAAAAGAGGAACCTCATTGCCTTCGCCGAAGGGTTCGAGGCGCTGAATAATCTTTACCGTATCCAGGCAGATGTCCCCCTCCGCCGCTTCTAACTGGGAAGACACCGTCGGCACCAGCATTTCATCGCTGATGTGGCTTTCTGCATAAACATTGATACGCTCCCTGAACACTTCCAGATTTTCGGTCAGGATGGTCAGGCCCCCGGCCTGCTCATGGCCTCCGTATTTCATGAGAATATCCGACTGGCTTTCCATGGCATGAAACAAATTAAAGCCTGCAATGCTTCTGCCCGACCCCACTGCTTTGCCGCCATCGGATGAAATGACAAAGGCCGGTTTATGATAGCGGTCCACCAGTTTGGAGGCCACGATTCCGATAACGCCGTGATGCCAGCCGCCGCCATATACAATCATCACTTTTTCCTGTTTATACCGGGTATCTTCCTCAATGATTTGGACGGCATCATTGAAAATCTCCTCCTGGACCTCCTGCCTCTTGCTATTGGACTGGTTTAATTCCATTGCAATTCTGCCGGCCTCTGCTTCGTCCTCTGTTGTAAAAAGGTTTACCGCACAATTTGCGCAGCCCATCCGGCCTGCCGCATTGATTCTGGGCGCAAGGCCAAAGGAAATGCGGAAGGAATCCACCTGGTTCCGTTGTATCTCCGAAGCCTTCAGCAGGGCCTTTATCCCGAGGCTTGGGTTTTTTGTTATTTTTTCGATTCCGAATTTGGCTATAATACGGTTTTCACCCGTCAATTCAACCACATCCGCAATGGTTGCCAGAGCGGCCAAATCCAGGTAGTTTTTATATTCGTCGGAGCAATTGAGCCTGATGCCAACGGCGTGAATCAATTTCAGCGCCAGCCCTGCTCCGCATAAATTCTTAAAAGGATATTTACTGCCGGGAATATGGGGATTCAGTACAGCCAGGGCTTCCGGCATCAGCTCCGGATTGCATTGATGATGGTCTGTGACAATAATGTCCATCAGCCTGCCGTTTTCGGCGCAAAGCTTTTGAATGGCTTCTATCTGAGACCGGGCTGTAATGCCGCAATCCACTGTAATAAGAAGGTTGTAGTCCCGGCTGCCGATATATTCGACGGCCAGGTCGGAAATACCATAGCCTTCTTCAATACGGTCAGGAATATAATATTCCGCTTCTGTGCCAAAGGATTTTAAAAAATGTACCAGCATGGCAGTGGCCGATACACCATCCACATCATAATCCCCATAAACTAGAATTTTTTCTTTGCTTTGAACAGCCTGAATAATCCTCTGGGCCGCAGACTCCATCCCTTCCAGAACAAAAGGATCGACCATGGATTCAAGAGAAGGGTTCAAAAATGCTTCGGCTTCCCCGACGTTTTTTATATTTCTTTGACTTAACAGCTTTTTAAGTATTTCTGGAACATCTTTTCCCTCACCGGAAAACAGATCGTCTTTGACAGGGGTTTCAGCAATGACCCAACGTCTGACATTACCCAAGTAATAATTTTTCATTGATTTTTATCCCCATGCTGATCGGATTTCTAAAGGCCGTACAGCCGGAGGTATCCGATCGATTATTTTAGCTTCAATATGAAAAATTCAGAAAAGCTTCGTTTACAAGAAGCTTTCCTGAAATAATATCACATTGCTGTTTTCATAATAATAAAGCCCGGTATTTCTCCGGGCTTCATTGATCATGACAATAATTTTTTGGCTATTTGATTGACCTGGTTACCGTCTGCCCGGCCTTTTACTTTGGGCATAACTACTTTCATAATCTTTCCCATGTCTTTGACCGATACAGCGCCGGTTTCCGAAATAGCCTCTTGAATGATAGCTTCCACCTGATCTTCGGTGAATGGCTCAGGCATATATTGCTGAATAATTTCTATTTCACGCTTCGATTTTTCAATCAAATCCTCACGATCACTTTTTTCCATTTCGGAAAGAACATCTCGTGCGGCTTTTAATTCTTTTGCCAGAACTTCAGTCACTCCGTCATCATCCAGGGTAATTCGCTTATCCTTTTCAATTTGGAGAACGGCTGAACGGATCAATTGGATCGTATCCTTTCGAATCCGGTCTTTGTCCTTCATGGCAGCCTTCAGATCATTCAACAATTTGTCTTTAAGGGTCATACAAATCTCCCCTTACTTTGTCTTTCTCTTCCTCGCAGCCTCAGACTTCTTCTTGCGCTTTACGCTGGGTTTGACATAGTGTTCTCTCTTTCTAACTTCAGCGAGAACGCCGGACTTAGCACATTGTCTCTTAAATCTTTTAAGCGCACTGTCAAGGGATTCGTTCTCCTTAACTCTAACTTCAGACACATCTATCCCTCCCCTCTGTTACGTACGTACAGCCGTGCCGGGGGATTTATCCAGTCGGTTTGAATGGTAAACCATATTACAGCACAATATACATTATATAATAGCGTTTCAAAGAGCGTCAATATATTTTTCAGTGATTATGGTTATTATAATATATTTATAGTAATTTTTCACCCATTTTAACGCCGCCCAGCACATGATAATGAAGATGAAAGACAGTCTGACCGGCTTGTTCACCGCAGTTTACAATAATTCGGTAGCCTGCCTCGCTAATCCCCATTATTTTTGCAACCTTTTTAATTCCCTGATGGATTGGAATGATATTTTGGATATTTTCCTCATTCAATGCCTCCAGGCTTTCTATATGAACTTTAGGCACCACAAGCACATGCACGGGCGCCGCCGGATGAATATCCTTAAAAGCATATACATGTTCATCCTCATAGACCTTTTCAGATGGAATTTCACCCCTAATTATTTTGCAAAAAAGGCAATTATCCATAAAAATCACTCCAAAATAATATTTTAAATGATTATTTTCCCTAAATATCAGCTCAATGCAGCGACTGCTTTTTCCTTTGCTATGCGGATGGCCTCATCCATACCGGAAGGATCTTTGCCTCCGGCCTGGGCCATATCGGGCCGTCCACCGCCGCCTCCGCCGCATGCCGCTGCGGCAGCCTTAATAATATTGCCGCTGTGTATGCCGGCGCTTACAGCATCTTTCGTTGCCGACACAATGAGGTTTACTTTATCTTCCTTACAGGAAACAAGTATAACCACACCGGAGCCTATTTTATTCTTTATGGTGTCCGAAGTGTTCCTCAAAGCGTTCATATCAAGGTCTTCCAGCTTCGCCGCAACAATTTTCATGCCTTTTACGGTAACGGCGTCATCGATCACGCTATCCAGGGAACCCTGCACAAGTTTTGTATTGACTTCTTCCAGTGCCTTTTTAGTATTTTTGATCTCCTCAAAAAGGCCATCGATCCTCTTCACCAGATCATCAGCCGAGGCTTTTGCCGCATCTGCCGCTTCCTTTAGAAGCAAGTCCCTGCCCTTATAATATCCGATGGCATTAAAGCCTGTCAGCGCCTCTATTCTTCTCACTCCGGCAGAGATTCCGCTTTCACTGATAATTTTGATCAGTCCCGCTTCGCCGGTAGATTTCAGGTGTGTGCCGCCGCAGAGCTCCCTGCTGTAGTCTCCTGCCGAAACCACTCGGACCGTCTCGCCGTATTTCTCACCAAACAGAGCCATGGCACCCAGCTTTCTGGCTTCGTCAATGGACATTTCTTTTACGGATACGTCCAGGTTCTCCAGGATCTTTCCGTTTACTTCATCCTCCACCGCTTCAATTTGTTCCGGGGTCATGGCAGAAAAATGAGTAAAGTCAAATCTCAGCCTTTCAGGCGTGACAAGTGAGCCTGCCTGATTGACATGGTCGCCCAAAATATCTTTTAACGCCTTCTGCAAAAGGTGGGTCGTGGTATGGTTCCTTGCAGTAGCCTGACGTCTCTTGGTATCGATGGCGGCAACCACCTTATCGCCGATCTGAACGCTCCCCGATAAAACCTTTCCTATATGAAGGAATTTGCCGTCAGCCGTTTTTCTGCAGTCGGAAACTTCCATTTTAAACTGGTTGTTGGTGATATAGCCGGTATCCCCTATTTGGCCGCCGCTTTCGCCATAGAAGGGCGTGGTGTTCAGCACAAGGGCAATTTCGTCGTCCTGCTGAGCATTTTCAGCCAGTTCATCGTCCCGGACAATATATTGCACCACCGAATTACTGGTACTGTCTGTATACCCTACAAATTCAGTGATAACCGATTTGTCGGTATTGGCAAAGAGGTCCTTTTCCCAGGCTGAACCGCCTTTGCTCCGGTAAGCCTCACGGGCCATGTTCTTCTGGGCCTTCATCTCTTCCTGGAATCCCTCTTCATCGATGGAGAGACTATTTTCGGAAGCAATTTCCCTTGTGAGGTCAAGAGGGAAACCATAGGTATCATGAAGCTTGAAGACCATCTCGCCGGTAAGCCTGTTTGATCCGCCGGCGCGGGCCTGCTTCATGAAATCCTCCAATATGATCATGCCCTGGTCGATGGTGGCATAGAAGCGTTCTTCCTCCAGACTGATAACCTTCTTGATATAGTCCTGCTTTTCCTTCAAATTGGGATAAGCGTCTCCAAAGCATTGAATGACGGTATCGGCAATTTCTGACAGGAATGCCCTTTTGATTCCCAAAAGTCTGCCGTGCCGTGCCGCTCTTCTTAAAAGCCTTCTTAAAACATAGCCTCTTCCCTCGTTGGAAGGAAGAATGCCATCGGAAACCATCATGGTCACACTTCTGCTGTGGTCGGTGATAACCCGGATGGATACATCTTTTTTATATTCCCTGCCGTAAGCTGCGCCGGATATACGGCAGACATGATCCAGTATCGCCCGAATGGCGTCCACTTCAAAAATATTGTCCACGTCCTGCATGACACAGGCAAGTCTTTCAAGACCCATGCCCGTATCAATGTTCTTGCTGGCAAGCTCCAGATAGGTGCCATCCGCCTGGCGGTCGAACTGGGTGAATACATTGTTCCACACCTCAATAAACCGGTCACATTCACAGCCTACACGACAATCAGGACTGCCGCAACCTTTATCGGCGCCCCGGTCAAAATAAATTTCAGAGCAGGGTCCGCAGGGACCGGTCCCATGTTCCCAAAAATTATCTTCTTTACCCATGCGGAAGATCTTTTCATGGGCAAGCCCTACATCATGATGCCAAATATTATAAGCTTCATCATCATCCTGATAAATGGTAACATAAAGCCTGTCCTCGGGTATTTCCAGGGTTTTGGTCATAAACTCCCAGGCCCAGGGAATAGCTTCTTTCTTAAAATAATCTCCAAAAGAAAAATTTCCGAGCATCTCAAAGAAAGTGCCATGCCGTGAGGTTTTGCCTACATTCTCTATATCTGGGGTGCGGATGCATTTCTGGCAGGTAGTAACACGTTTCCGCGGCGGGACCTCACGTCCGGTAAAATAGGGTTTTAACGGCGTCATACCGGCATTAATCAAAAGAATACTGGGATCATTTCGCGGAACTAATGAAAAGCTGGGCAGCCGCAGGTGTCCTTTACTCTCAAAAAATGACAAATACATCTCTCTAAGTTCATTTAATCCAATCTTTCGCATATTGGTTTACCGACCTCTCTTGCAATAGCTAATGAAAACCACTGGACGTTTTGCATCCTTCAGTCTTTATATTCACAATAGAAGAAAGCCACAAAAGTGACTTTCCGACAAATAATCATTAAATATTAGTATAACCAAATAGAATAGCATGCGTCAAGCTGATCCGTCAGAACGCATGGCTGAAGCATGAATTAAATTTTGGTACATGATCAAGGCCCTATTCATATATATTAGGTATCTTGACAATTGGGAGCACCGTAATCGGTTATGCCAAAAAACAATCCCCTTATGATATATTAGTTTATTATTTTAACCTTTTAGCATAAGGGGAGAATATCATGAATTTAAATTTCTATTACATAATTCCAATAGCTATTATTTTAAAATCCATCTTTTATTCTTATAAACAAGTAACAAATTTTGTTTGGCTTTCCCCTTATATCTTTCTAAATTGTGATACAGATCATCCATATTGTAAAGTTTACCTATTACATAAATTGGGATTTCAAGACCATTATATCTATTAATACAATTGAAATCAACCAGTAGCCCATTTTCTGATATTTTTAATAATGTTTTGGCAATATCATCTTGTATAGGGCATACTTTACATCTTTTTGACGTAATTGACTTTTTTAGAATAATATTAGTAATTACGTTAAGAAATTCATTTATATCCTGACAATACAATTCATTATGCCAACCATCATCGTGTGAATAATAAGCAAACCTATTTTTTAGGCCGCCAAAATAAGACGAACCTAATAATTGTCCTGTATGACCAAAATATAGCAATTCCGCAACCTCATTAGGTTTTAAAGAGTCTAGCGATGCTGCATCCTCAAAATCAACCCAACAAAAATCACCAAAATTATATATATCTGCATTTAATAATCGATTTAGGTGTTCTTTTCTTACATAATAAAACCCCGTTCTTGAATGGAAGTCTTCTCCAAAGTAGTGATGTGCTATCAATAGAATATTGTTTATAGGATCAGCTAATGAACATACAAAATCTTTAAACTCTATTCCATATGATAATATCTTTTTCTCACTGTAATTAGTATTAATGTAAATCAATTCCTTTAGTCTTAAAATGATAATCACCTTCTATTTCAATTTTAAGATTATGGTAATATTGCATTTGCTGGCATAGTCCACCATAATGGTGGCAATAACGACGGAAGAAATCTAATTCCTCTATATATAAGATAACCAGCTCCGACAACTACAGCTCCAGTAGCTATTTTTTTAGTATTCTCTTTTTGTTTTGCACCTTTCTGCTTTTGTTCTCTATATTTAGCAGTTTTTTTATCCCAATCCCAGCCAGTTTTCTTTTTTAATTCTTTCTTTACTGAACCTGGTGGCTCTCCGGGGCTACTACTTCCCTGGTCATGAGGTGAACCATTTTCATTTTGTGCCCACTTACCTTTACTTTCTCTATCATTATAAACATGTGCATGTCTACCATCAAAACCGTTGTCAATCCTTACTTTCCACCCTTGTCCTAAATTAATAATTTGCCCCCCATAACCAGCTGGGTCATACATATTTATTACATTGTTACTACAATAAGCGAATATATTTTGATCTAGTAATGACGCTAATTCACCAAATGTTCCATCTAGATTTATAAACCTACCCCACTCCGGGTTATAATACCTGCTATTCAGGTAATATAGCCTTGTTTCATTGTCGTAGGGTAACTTCTGTAGCGGTAAAGATTCTTTTGGCCTAAGGAGTAAATCGGCAATTCAGAAAGGTAACAAAGACTAAATCCGTATTTCCTTCCGAGGCTTCCTTGGAAAAAATGCTTTATCTTGCCACTAAGAATGTCATTAAAAAATGGACACAAAGATATCGGAACTGAGATCAGGTTTTAAGTCAGTTAATGATTATGTACGAGGATAGGCTTCTTAGTTATATCTAAACCCACCCCCACCGCCCTCAAAGGGCTCGTCCTTATTGCCGGACGGGCTAGACCTTCAATACATTTTAACGTTAAGAACTGAAGGTATAGTCCGTCTATTATGGATGATTATTGATAAAATATACCAACTAAAGCATAAAGCAGTAAAAACGGGGAATAATTTTGAGCGATATACTTATTTATTTTGATAGCTACATAAACTAATCCGCTTTCCAGAAATGTATTAAATCATTTCCATACACAAAAAATTTTTCACTGCCTTAAAATTGCTTTTGCCAATGCAAACGTGGTTTTTAGGATGATTGACTATTATTCTGAAAGTTAATTTTCTACACACTAAATTTTATTCTATTATTATTTTCTTTTGTTAATATTTGCAATTCGTCAAATCCAAATTTAGTACAATTTTTAATGATCTTGTCAAGTATTATTTTACTTTTACAATATAATTCTACATCAACTGTATCAGTGCAAAATAAAGCAATCTGGCAGTCACTATTTACAAAATCAGCATAAGTGTCAATATTTGTTACTTGCATTCTATTATTAAATGCTTTTATGTCTGCATATACCAAATAATATTTTTCAATTTCAATACATTTCAAAAAATCTGTTCCATGCATTGTATCTTGATTGAAAATGGATGTCTTTAGATTATTATTTTTATCTTTATAGATAATTTCATTATCAGATATATACCATATAAAATTATCAATGCCAACTTTATCAAATATTTTAAATAAGAAGTTGTTATATTCATTTTTCAGTTTAAAAGTAACACCTATCATCTATTTAAACCTCCCCGTATAATAAATTCAAGATATAATTTTGCTAAGGTATATCATGGACATATTGCATTAGCAGGTATAGTCCACCATAAAGGAGGTAAAAGAGATGGAATCATCCTAACCCCTCGATAAATAAGGTAACCTCCTCCAACCACTGCAATTCCTTTACCTATATTATTCAAAGGTACTGAATATGCCGGCCCTCTTTTAGGTGGGTCAACCGACCAATCCCAGTCATGCTCATGTGGAACTTTGGGATGCTTTTTTGAATTACCATGATTTGTAATGTCTCTATCTTTCACTGCTCTCCCATCTGGACCATAATAACGTTCTTGTTCTAATTTCCCATTCTTTCCATACTTTTTACCTACAGAATTAGGCTTTCGAGAAGTCAACACTTTTTCGGACAATCTGCTAAGCAACACATTGTTGATACTGCT
>ENA-UOOK01000488-UOOK01000488.1-fermentation-metagenome-genome-assembly--contig:-NODE-488-length-52256-cov-13.304400_pt1 | contig 52256 bp, 58 predicted proteins | sample MGYA00245777_ERZ724023 | MGnify/ENA primary metagenome ERZ724023 (study PRJEB28704, sample SAMN03018312) | fermentation metagenome | biome: anthropogenic terrestrial biome; feature: soil; material...
TGTGATTGATAATAAAAATGACTGGCAAAATCCTTCAAATCATTTTCATTAACTTTATCATGTGTTTCATGAACTGCATCACTAACCTGTCCACGCAAATATTCGTGTGACCACGGACGGCGAGCAGTACCAATTACTGCAAAATTATCATGAATTAGATTTTGTTCATACAAATTGAATAAAGCTGGATATAACTTTCGGTGGGCTAAATCACCGCTTCCACCAAAAATAATCATTACGACAGGAATATTTTTCATAAAGGACACCTTCCTTAACATTGTTTATACACAAGTTCTATTTTACAGTAAGCTTTTTTTAAGCAAAATAAAAGGCGTCTTTCGACGCTTTTTTCTAAATAATAAAAATTATTCTTTATCAGAATCATCTTTCTTTTCAGCAGTATCATCTGCTTTTGTTTCTGCAGGTTTATCTTCAGGCTTTGTCTCAGCAGTATCTGCTGGCTTATCCGTATCTTTTACAACAGGTTTATCTGTTGAAGTCGTGTTTGTTGCATCACTTGCTTCTTTAGGAGCAGCGGTTGCAGAAGGAAGAATTTGCCGAACGGCCATTCTGCTAAATGTCAGATAAATACCATCGGCATCAATCACAATAGTTTTGTCTTTACTGTTAATTGAATCAATCTTAGCGTGCAAGCCATCAACTAAGATAACCTGATCGCCCTTTTTCAATTTGTCCATCATTTGGACCCGTTTTTGTTGTTGCTTTTTTTGTGGACGAATCATCGTAAAGTACATAAGTACCATCAATCCAACAAACAAAAGAAGAATAAGCATATTATTACCGCCACCGGCAGCTGCTAAAAATAAAGTATTCAAATTTTACACCTCATCAAATCATTTAATAAATAGTCAATACATCAATTATACAAAAAATAAAGCACTTTTACACTAGTCCTCATTAGGAACAGGCAAACCAAGTTGCAAATAAGCCTTATCTGTTGCCATTCGACCACGTGGAGTAAGCAAGATAAAACCATGTTGTAAAAGGTATGGTTCATATAACGATTCAATCGTTTCTACATCTTCACTGACATTTGCAGCCAATGTACGAACACCAACTGGACCGCCACCATAGCTTTCGATCATTGTCCGCAGAATCTTGCGGTCAGTCTGATCAAGCCCAGCATCATCAACCTGTAACTGCTTTAAGGCTCGCTCAGTAGTTTCAAGTGAAATGACTTTTTCACCCTTTACCTCAGCGAAATCACGTACCCTGCGTAAAAGCCGGTTGGCAACACGTGGTGTCCCTCTGGACCTTCTTGCCAATTCATGGGCCGCTTCTGGTGCAATTTTTGTATGGAAAACCGCACTGGAACGAAGAATTATTTGTTCAAGTTCATCAACATTATAATATTGTAAATGCTCAACAATACCGAAACGATCACGTAATGGTGCTGACAACTGCCCAGCTAAGGTAGTTGCACCAACCAACGTAAACGGTGGTAACGGAACATGGACAGCGTGGGTGGTCTGTCCTTCGCCAATCACAATGTCAATATAATAATCTTCCATTGCAGAATAAAGCACTTCTTCAATTGGTTTAGCTAAGCGGTGAATCTCATCAATAAATAAAACATCACCCGGATCAAGATCCGTAAGCAAAGCTACCAGATCACCGGCTTTTTCAATTGCAGGCCCACTCGTGCTCTTTAAGTGCACACCAAGTTCATTGGCGATAACAAAGGCTAAAGTAGTTTTACCAAGACCTGGTGGCCCGTAAAGTAAAACATGATCTAAAGCCTCATCACGCTGCTTAGCAGCTTTAATATAGACAGCCATTTCTTTCTTCACACGTTTTTGGCCCAAATACTGTTTTAAAGTCCGCGGACGAAGAGAAAATTCTGCCTTTTCTTCCTTAGGACCTTCAACTTGTCCCGAAGTTACCGAATCATCTTTATCTGCCACCAGTTTCACTTCCCTTTAAAAACAAATCATCTTCATTATAGCAAGAATTACTTCTTAAGTAGAAGCGCCAGCCCTTTTTTAATATATTGGTCTGCACTTTCGGCATCTGCCTTTTCTAATTCAGGTGTGATACGCTTAACCTCGTTTTTGGTATAACCCAATGCTATTAGTGCGAGAAGGGCATCATTTAAAGCTGGGGAAATTCGTTTGCTATCTACACGATCAATTTTTTGAACATAATCTCCTAACTTACCCTTTAAATCAAGCACAATTTGCGAAGCCGTCTTTTTACCAACTCCTGGGAAACGAGTTAAATACGTAACCTTTCCCTGCTGAATCGCCTCAGCTAACGAGTCGCTATCTTCAGCTGCCATAATCGCTATTGCGGATTTAGGGCCAATACCACTAACACTAAGTAGTTTTAAAAATAAGCCTTTATCATCCTCATTTTGGAAACCATAAAGCGTCACGCCCGTATCACGCACAATTTGTTCAATATAAACGCATACTTTCTGCCCTTCTTTATAGGCAAAAGGCGTAGGACTATATACTTTATAGCCAACCCCACTTACATCAACGACGATGTAATTTGGTGCAATTTTAGTAACGGTCCCTTTCAGGTATTCATACATTATTTATTCATCCTTTTTAAACATTTTTCGTAACTCATTCTGCCTAATTCGAACTATTATCAAATTGCCTTCGGCATCGTGGTATGGATCGGAGGTCTTACGCAAATCATTTAGAATTTCACTACACTCCGCAGCTGACAACTTAGTCCGGCCACCAATTTCTCTTTTAGCCTGTTTGGCTGCAATCCGCTTAAACAAACTGGCAAAATCGCCGTGATCCAGATTTAAGTAACTGTCTAAGATCCCCCGAACTGAATCTTCAACGTCGCCCTTAATCCAGGTTGGATACGAACGCATGATAAAAGTGTTGTGGCCAAAATCATCCAGGAAAATACCAATTTTCTTAATATCATCTAATTTGGCTTTAATCTGGATAAAATCCAAATTGCCAAACTCTAACACAATCGGACTAAGTAAACCTTGCTGGGTAATCTTTTTATTAGAAATCATTTTCACAATTTTTGCAAAAGCAAGTCGTCGCCTTGCCGCAACCTGATCGACCAAAAATAGGTCACCCTTATTATCAGCCAAAATATAAGTATCTGTCTGACCAATAAAAGTCAATTCGGGTAAGTTATTGGCTAAAGTTTCATCCCCAGAAGAGATTATCTCAGCGTTAGCCTTACTATCAGAAAATGGCATGAGCTGCTCCTGCTTTACTACGTTCTCATCCCAAGTTTTAGTTAAAATATAGCGATCGTCTTCACGAGGGGTATTCAGGTCAACATACTTTGTGCTGCCCTTTTTTCTTGGTTCAGCTGTACTTACTTTTTCAGCAGCAGCTTCATGAACTTCGGCATCGTCACTTGCACGTTTTGTATTAACTACATCCTTATTTAAGTTAAATTTTAGTTGATCAACTAGCGTATCCTGATTATTAGCTATATTACTAAACGCGTCAGACTGCTGCTCAATATTATTTACCAAAGCCTCGCTTACCGCACTTGTAATTAAACGGCTCAATGCTTTTTCTTTAGATAAACGGACCTCGCGCTTGGTTGGGTGCACATTAACATCCACAAGCAGCGGGTCAACGTGAATCGCAATAACCGCAACGGGATAATGCTTAGCAGCCAAGCGTGAACCATAACCATCCATTACAGCTGAAGCCAGCTTAAAATTCCTAATATAGCGGCCATTGAGTAAAATTGAAATAAAATTACGGGTTGATCTTGTCAATTCTGGTTTAGACAGTAACCCACTAACTTCAAAATCATTATCAGCCTTCTTAAACGGCAACATCTTTTCCGCAATGTGACGGCCATAAACATTGGCTACGGTTTGTTGAAGGTTACCATTTCCTGCGGTTCTGAGCAAAACTCTACCATTATTGGCTAAGGTGATTGAAATCTGTGGGTATCCCAGTGCAATTCTATTAACGATATCCACAATTTTCATAATTTCAGTTCTAGGGCTGCGCAAATACTTTAAACGAGCAGGCGTATTATAGAACAAATCTTTAACAATTACCTGTGTTCCCTTACGTGCAGAAGCTTCTTCCTGGCTCTTCTTTACACCACCACTAAAACTAGCGTGTGTACCTATATCACCCTTAGTACTGGTTAAAATATCAACATGGGCAACCGCGGCGATTGAAGCCAAGGCCTCACCCCTAAAACCTAGGGTAGCAACGTTAAACAGATCATGTTCATTATTAATCTTGCTAGTAGCGTGCCTAGTAAAGGCTAAATCGATTTGGTCACTGGCTATTCCAGAGCCATTATCCTGAACAATAATCTGTTTCAAGCCAGCGTCAACAAAGTCAATTCGGATTCTCGTGCTTCCAGCATCAATTGCGTTTTCAACTAATTCTTTAACAACACTGGCAGGACGTTCGATAACTTCCCCAGCCGCAATTTGGTTGGTTAAAGTTTCAGATAATTCATGAATTTGCGCCATTATTTATCTTCATCCTTTAAATCTTCTTGCCAATTTTCTACCATCTGCATTACCTGCAACGGCGTTTTATCTGCCAAATAAAGGTTAGAAATTTCATCTACAACATCTTTTTCAGCACTCGAAACTTCTGGCTCATTATCGTCTTCATCTTGTGCTGCTTCTTGTTCGTCGTCATCATTTGAACTAGCAGAAAACAAATCAAGCTGTTTACTCGTTGGTCCCAACTCACTACCTTGAGCCTCAAGTCGTTTAAGTAATTTAGTAGCTTCACGCAAAACCTTATGTGGCAAACCAGCTAATTGAGCCACGTGAATACCATAACTTTGGTCCGCTGGACCAGGTAAAACTTTATGTAAAAAGATCAACTTGCCATTTTCTTCGGTTGCACCAACGTGAATATTCTTCAAATGATCTAAAGTTTTATCAAGATCAGTCAATTCATGGAAGTGGGTTGCAAACAAAACTTTGGCACCAACTTCATTATTTAAATACATAACAATAGCTCCTGCTAGAGCCATCCCATCATAAGTTGCAGTACCACGGCCAATTTCATCAAACAAAACCAAACTTCTCTTAGTAGCATATTGCAAAGCATCATTAGCTTCGTTCATTTCTACCATAAAAGTACTTTGTCCAGAAATCAGGTCGTCGGCTGCACCGATTCGGGTAAAAATTTGGTCAAAGATCGGTAAATCGGCACTATCTGCTGGAACAAAAGAACCAACCTGAGCCATTATGGCAATCAGGGCTACCTGCCGCATATAAGTACTTTTACCTGACATATTGGGACCGGTAATTAGATAAATATCGGTATCAGAATCCATATGCGTATCATTTGGAATATAGGCGCCTGCCTTCATTACCTTCTCAACTACCGGGTGGCGCCCACCAACAATTTTAATGTCTTGATTATCGGTATGAAAATTAGGGCGACAATAATTATTCTGTTCAGCCACGGTTGCAAAACAACAATAAACATCCAGTGCAGCTAGTTGGCTAGCCAACTTTTGTAAGGCCGGGATGTACTTCTTTACTTCCTCACGCAATTTGACAAACAGGTCGTATTCAAGGTCTGTTGACTTCGATTGTGCTTCCAAAATCAAATTCTCGTGTTCCTTCAATTCAGGAGTAATGTAACGCTCTGCGTTGGCTAAGGTTTGTTTACGTGTGTAACGATCTAAAGGCACTTTATCCTTATTCGAATTAGTAACTTGGATATAGTAGCCAAACACCTTGTTATAGCCAACCTTTAAAGTCTCAATTCCGGTTTTCTTACGTTCTTCGGCCTCCATTTGGGCTAACCACTTCTTACCGTTATTCATTGCATCCCGGTAACGATCCAGTTGCTTATCTACGCCTGCACGAATTAAGCCACCTTCACTTGTCAAAACGGGTGGATCCTTAATTATAGTAGTAGTAATCATTTCAGCGACACCCTTTAACGGATCAATTTTACTAGCAAAATCCTTTAAAGTTTTACTATCAGACTGGTTTAATGCGTCTAAAATAACCGGAACCGCCTGTAAGGAATGAGCAAGTTGTAATAATTCACGGGCATTAACGTTGCCGAAAGCAATTCTCCCGGTTAACCGCTCCAAATCATAAACACCTTTAAGGGCATCAATTACATTTTCTCTAGTAAAATAGCCATCAAGCAAGGCTTGAACCATTTCTTGCCGGTGATTAAGCCGATCAGTCGACAAAAGTGGCCGGGCAAGCCATTGCTTAAGCAGCCTGCCACCCATTGCAGTATGAGTTTTGTCTAGAACCCAAAAGAGGGAACCCATTTTTTTACCGTTTTTGGCGGAAGCAGTCAGTTCTAGATTGTTTTGCACAGTATGCGACATCTGTAAATATTGACTAACTTCGTAACTCTTAGCAATCTGCAGGTGGGCTAAACTGCGTTTTTGGGTGGTTAAGAGGTAGCCAACCAGCTGTTTAACTGCTTCTTTTTCTGCACCGTTGGTTAACTTTTGTTCAACGTAAGAAACTTCGGCATGTTTACCCTTAAGCTGAATGGGTTTTGAAACGGTAATATTGGCCTTGTGCATAAAATCCTTATCTTTAGCGGTTAATGGACCGTTATACACAACTTCTTTGGTTCTTAATGACAATAATTCATTAGAAACCGCAGCAAAACTCTTTAGGTGCGTAGCATAAATTTCACCGGTAGATAAATCACTATAGGCCAAACCAAAACCGCTCTTGGTTGTTACTACTGATGTTAAATAGTTAGAATCCTTAGCATCATTTGGATTATCATTCATCATTGTTCCCGGCGTGACCAATTGAATGATGCCACGTTTAACCATGCCCTTAGCTTTTTTCGGATCTTCCAGTTGTTCACAAAGTGCAACCTTATAACCCTTTTCTACTAAAGTATTCACATAGGTTTCCACAGCTGCGTGCGGCACACCAGCCATTGGAATCGGATGTTTGGTCTTGTTAGAACGGTGCGTCAAAGTTAACTCTAGAAGTTGAGCCCCTTTAACCGCATCATCTTCAAATAATTCGTAAAAATCACCGACGCGATAAAAAAGAAAGGCATCAGGATACTGCTTTTTAATTTCATAATATTGCTCCATCATCGGAGTCGTACTTGATTTAGCCATTTTTCCTCTTTTTCTTTCCTCTTTTACTGCTAACTATTATACGCTAAAGAATAGAACAAAAAAAAGATCGCTTCACGCGATCTTTTTAGAATTATTTTGATCAGTAATCTTTAATTACATCTGTTGACCAGGAGCACCTGCAGCAGAGTTCTTAGAAGACTTGTCATCAGGAATATCAGCAACAACAGCTTCAGTGGTAAGAAGAAGTGCAGCAATTGATGCAGCGTTTTGAAGGGCTGTACGAGTTACCTTGGTTGGATCAATGATACCAGCCTTAACCATGTTCTCCCACTTGCCATCAGCAGCGTTATAACCAATTTCTTTATCTTGAGTTTCAAGTTTGTTCAAGATAACCGCACCATCTTTACCAGCGTTCTTGGCAATTTGACGTACAGGTGCAGTCATTGCTCTTAAGACAATGTTAATACCAGTTTGCTCATCAGGTGTATCACCCTTAAGGTCACGTACTGCCTTTTCAACGTTTACTAAAGCAGTACCACCACCGGCAACATAACCCTCATCAACAGCGGCACGAGTTGAATTCAAAGCATCTTCAATCCGGTATCTACGTTCCTTTAATTCAGTTTCAGTAGCGGCACCAACATGAATAACAGCTACACCACCAGTTAACTTAGCAAGACGTTCTTGTAACTTCTTCTTGTCAAAGCTAGAAGTAGTTTCATCAATTTGCTTTCTGATTGAATCTTCACGATCCTTCAAAGCATCGCTTGAGCCAGCACCATCAACAATGGTAGTTGAATCTTTGGTTACAGTTACACGACGAGCCTTACCTAATTGATCAATTGTAGTATCCTTCAAGCTTAAGCCAAGGTCATCAGTAATAACAGTACCACCAGTTAAAGCAGCAATATCTTGTAATTGAGCCTTACGACGGTCACCAAAGCCAGGAGCCTTAACAGCAACAACGTTGAAGGTACCACGGATCTTGTTCAAAACAAGTGTTGGAAGAGCTTCACCGCTAACATCGTCAGCAATGATTAACAATGACTTACCTTGTTGAACAATGCTTTGTAATAGTGGCAAGATATCTTGAATATTAGAAATCTTCTTGTCAGTGATTAAGATGTATGGGTTATCCAAATCAGCTTCCATCTTGTCATTGTCGGTAACCATGTATTGTGATAAGTATCCACGGTCAAATTGCATACCTTCAACAACAGATAATTCAGTGTTGATACCACGTGAATCTTCAATGGTAATTACACCATCATGACCAACCTTTTCCATAGCGTCAGCGATTAACTTACCAACTTCTTTAGAAGATGATGAAACTGAAGCTACTTGAGCGATTTGGTCTTTTGATGAAACCTTGTGGCTAATCTTGTGTAATTCATTAACTACGGCTGCAGTAGCTTTTTCAATACCGCGACGAACACCAACTGGGTTAGCACCAGCAGTAACGTTCTTCATACCTTCACGAACAATTGCTTGAGTTAAAACAACGGCAGTGGTCGTACCGTCACCGGCAACATCGTTGGTCTTTTGTGCGGCTTCGGCTACAAGCTTAGCACCCATGTTTTCGTAGTGATCCTTTAAATCAATTGACTTAGCAATGGTAACACCATCATTAGTGATGTTAGGGTTGCCGTAGGATTCTTCCAAAACAACGTTTCTACCTTTAGGACCAATCGTGGTCTTTACAGTATCAGCTAACTTATTAACACCCTTTACAAGGGAACGTCTTGCATTTTCTGAGAATTTAATGTCTTTTGCCATATTTAAATACGCTCCTTAATTATTTAACAATTGCTAAAATATCTTTTTCATGAAGGACTAAGTACTTCTGACCCTCGTATTTAACGTTAGTACCTGAATACTTATCGTATAAAACGACGTCGCCCTTCTTAACAGTCATAGGTATTCTTTTACCATCATCGGCATAAGCGCCTTCACCTACAGCGACAACTTCGCCTTCAGTTGGCTTTTGTTTAGCATTAGATGCAAGGACGATTCCGCCAACAGTCTTTTCTTCTTCTTCTTTAACTTTTACGATCACGCGATCACCAATTGGTTGTAACACGTTTGTCCCTCCTAAAAATATTTTTATATATCATTTATTATGATTAGCACTCCATTTGGTCAAGTGCTAACTTACAAATATTATAGTACCCCCTTTTTGAAGATAATGCAAGAGAAAATTAGCACTTTTCTACTTTAAGTGCTAATTTCTACTAAATAAAAGATCAAAAATAACTAATAATTAAGGTAGAATATTAATCATAAGAATATAAATTCTAAATGGAGAATAAATCATGAATTGGACCACAGAGAAAAGATACTTACCATATGACAAATGGCCAAAAGAAGTTTTAAAGCAGTTGCAAAAACAAGCTGCTAGATCTAAATACCAAATGCACTATCATTTGCATCCCATCTCCGGTTTGATCAATGATCCCAACGGCTTTTCTTACCTTTAACGGTAAATACCACTTATTTTGCCAATCATATCCTTTTGGACCTGTTCACGGCCTTAAATCTTGGGTACATTTTAAGTCAAAGGATTTAGTCCATTGGAAATATTTAGGCTTAGCTATCAAGCCAGATACCATGGCTGATTCACACGGTGCCTATTCAGGTTCTGCCAAAACAATTGGTAATAAACTTTTCATCATGTATACGGGTAATCACCGTGACAAAAACTGGAAAAGAGTTCCATACCAAATTGGAGCCTGGATGGATAAAAATGGTACGGTTCAAGATAAACATATTCTTTTTAAAAATCCTAGTTATATTACTGAACACTTTCGTGATCCCCAAATACTAAAAGAAAATGGACATTACTATGCCCTCGTCGGCGCTCAAGATTCTGTAAACAAACACGGACACATCGACCTTTGGCAATCTGATGATCTAAAGGATTGGCATGAATTAGGTTTCTTAAAATTTAGTAAACACAACATGGGTTACATGATTGAGTGCCCTAACTTAGTAAAATTTAACGGCAAAGTTATCTTAATTTTCTGCCCGCAAGGATTAGATAAGAAAGTCGCTGAATATGACAATATTTATCCTAATATATATGTCATTGGCGACAAAATTGATTGGGAAAATCATAAAATTATCAATTCAGGCAAGTTAAAAAATTTAGACGACGAATTTGATGTTTATGCTAGCCAAGCTTTCAATGCTCCTGATGGCAAAGTGTATGAAATCAGCTGGGTAGGCTTGCCTGATACTACTTACCCCACTGATAGTGAAAATTGGGCAAACTGCCTAAGCCAGGTTAAGGAATTAACTATCGAAAACGGCAAATTAATGCAAAGGCCTGTACCTGCAATGGAAATCACTCCACTATGACGAAGAGAAAATAAGCAGGGATTTTGTCAAAAATAATGTTAGTGGACAATATGAACTAAAAATTACCATCCCAGCAAATAAACAGGGAACTTTACACTTAGCAGCAAACGAGGATTTAAGCCAAAGCCTGCAAATAATTTTCGATACTGAAAATGGCTCATTGACCTTAGATCGATCTAAAGCTGGTAAGCCAGTTTCAGTCAAATACGGTCAAAGCAGGATCATCAAATTTGCAGAAAAGAAAGAATTAAAGCTCGACATTTTCGTCGACCATTCTTTAATAGAAATTTTTGCAAATGATGGTGAACACGTCATGACTGGCCGTTACTTTTCTAATCCTGAAGATCAAAAAATTGTTTTGGATAAAAATAGTGAATGCCAGGGCAAATTTTGGAAAATAAAATCTATTTTATAGACAAAAAAATTTTCAAAAGCCAAACACTTTTGAGACATATTATGGTTATTAAAATAAATTATTAGCGTATTACTTTGATTTATCCGTTTTATCAGACTTATCTGAATTCAAGAAGTAAATCAAGGTCTGTAATTCTGTAGCCAAATCAACATTTTGAACACGAATATTTGAAGGAGCAGAAAGCCGAATTGGCGTAAAGTTCATGATTCCTTTAATTCCTGCTTCTACCATATCATCAGTTGTTTTCTGAGCAGCAGTAGATGGAACAGTTAAGATAGCAATTGAAATTTGCTGATCACTTAACTGCTTCTTTAATTCACTCATGTCATAAACTGGTACACCACTTAAAATTTTACCAGTGATATCTTTATTAATATCAAATGCACACGAAATGCGAATATTGTTGCTCCGCTTAAAATTATAATTAAGCAAAGCGTGACCCAAATTACCTACCCCAACTAAAGCAACGTTAGTTAAAGTATCTTGGTTTAGAATCTTCTTAAAAAATGTTAACAGATTTTTTACATCATAACCGTAACCACGTTTGCCTAAGGCACCGAAATAAGAAAAATCACGCCGAATTGAAGCACTATCTACTTGTACTGCTTCAGATAACTCAGTTGAAGAAACTTTTTCTTTGCCTTCATCATTTAAAATAATGAGATAACGATAATAAAGCGGCAAGCGCTTCGCTGTTGCCTTGGGAATTTTTATTTTTTCCATTGTACAATCCTCCAGTAAGTATTCCATGTTTGTGAATGAGCAATTAAGTACCACTATCTTACCTACAAAGCAACGGCATTTGCAAGTATTTTTTTCACAATCTTTGAGATTTCACTAAATCATAATATTTGGTTAATAAATTAGAAATTTGGAGTATATGATAGAATGTTTTTAGGTGAAAAATAATGATTATTGCACAAGGACACAACTTAGAAAAACAATTTGGCGCTAATACTCTATTCAGCAAAGTTAACTTTTCAATTGACTCAAATGCGCGAATCGGGTTGGTTGGCCCTAATGGTGTTGGCAAAACCACCCTGCTGAAAATTATGATGGGTGAAGAAGAACCGACCCACGGACAATTTACGGTTAACAAGGGAATTGATGTTGGCTATATCGCGCAGGAAAATGCACTAAATGAAGATAAAAGCATTTGGGATGAGATGCTTTCTGTTTTTAATCCACTCATTAAAGCGGGCAAGAAGATGCAGCAGATGCAAGAAGACATTGCTGATCATCCTGAAGACAAGAAATTACTTAAACAGTATGACCAAATGCAGTTCAACTTTGAACAACAAGGCGGGTATACCTACCAATCAGACATCAAGAGTATTTTGAATGGATTTAACTTTCCAGAAAAAACTTGGAGCAAAAAGATAGCAAGTCTTTCTGGTGGTGAGAAGACACGTTTGGCCTTTGTTAAGCTGCTTTTACGCAAACCGGCACTACTCTTACTTGATGAGCCTACCAACTACTTAGATCTTGATACGCTGGACTGGTTAGAGAATTTCCTTAAAGGTTATTCCGGTGCCATCTTATTTGTTTCCCACGACCAATATTTCTTAGACCACTTGGCAAGCCAAATCTTTGAGTTACAATTCGGCAAACTAACTGCCTTTAAAGGAAATTATTCTCAATATGTCGCCGAGCGGGAACTACGTAATCGCCAGCAGGAAGAAGCTTACGAAAAACAACAGGAAAAAATTAAGAAGGATCAAGAATTTATCCAAAAGAACCTGGTTCGGGCCACAACAACTAAGAGGGCGCAAAGTAGACGCAAACAATTAGAAAAAATTGACCGCATTAAGCCGCCTAAGCATAAGAATAAAGTAAGAATTCAATTTAAGAGTGAAAGACCATCTGGCAAAGAAGTTTTGATTTTAAATAATTTAATCATCGGTTACCCCAATAAGACGATGGTTAAAGATATTTCTTTTCAAATCAATAAAGGTGACCGCGTAGCCGTAATTGGTCCCAACGGGATCGGCAAGTCTACTTTACTTAAAACCATTATGAAGCAGCTTACCCCTAAAGGCGGATCCATTAAGTACGGTGCATCCCTCGATATTGGTTACTATGACCAAGAGTTACAGCGGTTAGATCCAAGTAAAACCGTTTTGGACACCATTTGGGATCGTCACAAAACCATGCCTGAACGCAATGTTCGCTCAATTTTGGCGAGTTTTCTTTTTACGGCGAAAGATATCGATAAAACCGTGGGGCAACTATCCGGTGGACAAAAAGCCCGGTTAACCCTAACTGTCCTCTCACTTGAACACAACAACTTCTTACTAATGGATGAACCGACCAACCATTTAGACATTGAGGCTAAAGAAGTCTTAGAAAAAGCCCTGCAAAAATTTGATGGTACCATACTATTCGTTTCTCACGACCGTTACTTCATTAATCAGTTGGCAAACAAGGTCGTCTCGATTAACCACCAACGCGCCAAGATTTATAATGGCGATTATTCATACTATTTGGATGAAAAAGCTAAACAGGCTGCGGCAACCCAGAAAGATGCCGACACGCAAGATACCCAACCGGTTAAGAAAGTTAACAAACAGAAACTTTCTTATCAAGAGCAAAAGCAACATGAATCACAGAAACGAAAATTAAAGAGAAAAGTTGACCAGGTTGAAAAACAAATTGAGCAACTAGAACAAAAACAGAAAGAGATTCAAAAGCAAATGGCGAATCCTGAGATTGCCACTAATTTTAATAAATTAGGTCCTCTCCAAGAAAAATTATCTACTGTTAAAAAGCAAATAGATAGTGCAAATGATGATTGGGGACAGGCAATTGACGAATTAGATAAATTTGAATAACAAAAATGGCTTAAGAGAATGATTCCTTCTTAAGCCATTTTTTATGCTTTTAAATTGCTATTTACTTTAACATGCTGTCTGCATACGGTAATTCCAACGATGGATCGGCATTCAAAGTTAAGTCTGAAAACTTGCCAGCATTATATAAATTATACGCAGCTGCTCCGATCATAGCCGCGTTATCACCACATAATTTGATGTCTGGTAAGATAACCTTAGGCTGAATTGACTTGGGTAGACGAGCAATTTCCTTGCTCATACGCTCACGCAAACCATGGTTTGCGGCAACCCCACCGCCCATGATAAAGGTCTTGGGACGATACTGCTTAATTGCCCTAATAGTCTTATGTGCAAGCACATCAATTACTGAAGCCTGGAAACTTGCAGCCAGATCATATTTATTTAACTTTTTGTGAATTTGATCAGCGTGGTGGCAGGTATTAATAAAGGCACTCTTTAAGCCAGAAAATGAAAAATCATAATCATTATCTTCCATCATAGCTCTTGGAAAATGAAAAGTATCTTTACCCTTATGAGCCCAATTATCAACGGTTTTACCAGCTGGATATTTTACACCCATAACCCGGCCGATTTTGTCATAAGCCTCGCCAGCCGCATCGTCACGGATATCACCAATAATCTCAAAATGAATTGGATCCTTTAACAAGACAATCTCAGTATGTCCACCGGAAACCTGTAAGGCCAAGGCAGGATACTCGATCTCATCCTTTAATTGGGCAGCCATAATATGTCCCATAATATGGTCAACCCCAATTAACGGAATACCCGTTGCCATCGATGCTGCCTTAGCAGCACTGACACCAATTAAGAGCGCACCAACAAGGCCTGGACCATAGGTAACCGCAATTGCGTCAATATCTTTCCACCCAACTTTTGCCTCATCTAATGCTTCTTTGGTAATTTGGCTAATCACCTCAATGTGGTGACGGCTGGCTACTTCAGGAACAACCCCACCGAAACGTTGGTGGCTTTTTATCTGGGTTGCCACAATTAAGCTTTCAACCTCACGGCCATTTTTAACCACGGCGGTCGAAGTTTCATCACATGAACTTTCATAAGCTAATATGCGAATATCCTTTTTATTATTCAAAACTTAAGCTTCTTCCTTTTGTTAACCTGATGAGGTTTTAGCCATAAAACCATATTTAACGCATCAGTAGCAATATCCTGATAATAATTTTTCCTTATAAATGTGGCTTCAAAACCCAACAACTGATAAAATTTCTGTGCTAATTCATTATCAACGCGAACCTCTAAGCTCACACATTCACTGCCATTCTGCCTTGCACGCTCGATCATCAATTGCATTAAAAATGTCCCGACATGCTGATGCTGAAACTCAGGTGCAACCGCAATATTAGTAATATGAGCCTCACGAGAACGGAAACGCACACCGATAAAGGCAATTAACGTTGAAACGTGATAAACAACCAGGTAAAGAGTATTCTTCTTTTTATTTAATTCCGTTCGAAAAGAAAGCTCATCCCACGGCATATAACCAGAATACACTTTCTGCTCCAACATCAATAAATTAGGAATATCATCGTCACTGGCCTGCATTACTTGCAGAACCTGTTTATCAATCGTCACGACAAATGGTGAAAAAGTCAGGTTAACCTTATTTTGCGCCAAATGAAAAAATTGATTTAATCCTTTAAACTTCTTCAACATAATTACTATCCGGTCCAAATGGTTTACCGGTCTTCTTGTGCCAATCAACCTCTGCTTGGGTTCTGCGCAAGTAACGCGGCAATAATTTATCCGGATCAACTGCTTTCTCATCTAGAGCCAATTTCCCAATTATTCCGGCATGAACGACATTTTGATCAGCAGTTCCGTAAGTAAACGGCACGTGTAAATCCTTAATTAATTTTTCCTGTTTATTAAAACCAGAACCAATAAAAATCAGCTTTGCATACTTGCTCTGCTCTAAATAATCATGAACGGCATTCAATAATGTATCAATATGGTAATGTCCGTCAGGAATCACATTAACCAGTTTACCGGCACTATCAATAATATAAGCTCCGGCAAAGTAATTATCATTTCTGGCATCAATCCCAGCCACAATCAAACTCTTTTGATCGCTACAGCTAGCAGCCAAAGCTTTTAAGGTTGAAATCCCAACTACATCTTTTTTCAAGATGCTAGCAAACATTTTAACGGTCGTAATACCAATTCTTAAGCCGGTATATGAACCAGGCCCGATTGCAACCGCAAAGCGATCAATATCCTTCAGCTTTAAATTATTATTAACTAAAATTTCATTGATTAACGGATCAAGGTGTTCACTGTGATTGCGCTCATCATGTTCGTTCTTCTCAACAATTATTTTCTTATCTTCATTTAAAGCAACACTTAAATGATTGGTAGCCGTTGATACACTTAAAATTTTCATGTCTAATTATTTTCCCTTTTTATTAAAACTACTTTTTTATTTTAACACGAGAAATAGCCTGCAAAACAAAGTAATCGATAAACATTTGAATCCAAGGAACAATCAACTCCTTAGGCGCGCGTTGAATTAATGCCGCCTTAAGGTTCATGCCATAAAGAAAGTGCACCCATAACGTATTCATACCAATATTTACAATCAGAGTAACTAATAAGGTAGCCACGATAATTCGCCAAATTTTAACTGGTTTTTGGTAGAAAAAAAGACCATAAATAAAAGGTCCGGCCATTGCAGTTAAAGTAAAGCCAATAAAGAAGCCACCCTGATTACCAAAGAGGGCAGATGAAACCAGATCACTAATGCAGCCACCAACGGCACCCCAAATTGGGCCAAAAAGATAACCTAACATAACACTACCAATGAAACCTAATCCGACCTTAACTATTGCTGGTCCAAAAGAAAAGCGTCCTAATATGATTTTCATAGCAATAACTATACCTAACATGACCAATCCTTGTAAGTCGATCTTTAATAACTTTTTTATAGTCATTCTAACCACTCCCTCAAAAAAAGCATGACTAACTGTCATGCCTTTATTAAATCATATTTTGCGCCATGTTAGCTCACATACTGCTTGGTCTTTTCCCTTTTCATCCTCAATTGCGTGATAAGATTTGTATTGATTATCCTCTTTTTTTAAGGTCATACATGAATATGGCATCTGTGCATAGCGCACTTCTTTATTGAATTTGATGTCGATTGCTTGGACCATAAATTTTTTCATAAAATCACGGTCTAGCATATCAATAAACCAGTTAAAGTAGTGACTATTGGTTAAATGGTGGTTAGTATCGAGGTCATCATATCGTACCCGGTATTGCCGTTTATGGTCATAACTTTTCAGCGCACGAAGACGGGGAAAACGTGGCAATTTCTTTAAAAGCGGTACTCCCAAATTTGCCATTAATTTTTCGTCAGTTGGCAACATCTTGCGTTTCTGCAAATCAAACAATACCCATTCACTACGAACCGTAACTAAACGATTGCCGTCTTTATCGTCAAACATAAAATCACGGTATTCAAAGAAGCGGTTATACCCACTCGCCTCCGTAATTAGGTTTATTTCATCCCCTGGCTTAGGCAAATTCTCAATATCAAAGTGGTACTGGGTCACAACCCAGCCTTCACCATGTTTAACTAAAGTATTTGTACCTATACCGCGCTTGTCAAGTTGGTGTTCAGACACCTGCATCATCAGGTCTACCAGAGACGGTAACTTCAAATGCTCATTTTCGTCACATTCGTAAAATTCAACTTGGTGCTTCTCACTATATTTCATTTTTTAATCCTTTAATCCACTTATTTTTGGTGGTATTTATCATAAAGCTCATTTTTAGAAACATGATAGTTTTTGGCTATCTGTTTAATAGCGTCTTTTTTACTTTTACCTTGCTTTACCACATTATTAACCAATTGAATCAATTCCGGCCACGCCAATTGCTTTGGCTTTTCAGTATTCGCTGAAACTAAAATTACAAATTCACCACGCGGCTTTGTTTTAGCAAAATAACTATTTAATTCGGCAACTGTCCCACGAATAAATTCTTCGTGAATTTTAGTTAGCTCGCGTGCCGCCACAATTTTCCTGTCTGCCGGAAAAACTTGAGCCATATTCTTCAATGTTTTAACTAACCGGTGTGGCGCTTCATAAAAAATCGAAGTTGCTTTGGCTTTATTCATTTCTTCAAAGTATGGTTTTTGTTCAGACTGCTTTCGCGGCAAAAAGCCATAGTAAGTAAAAGGCTGTGCATCAAAGCCTGACCCGATAAGAGCCGTGGCAAAAGCAGACGGTCCCGGAAGAGGAACGACTGGAATATCATGCTTAATGCAGTCTTCCACTAAAATGTAACCAGGATCTGAGATAACCGGCATCCCAGCGTCACTAATTTCAGCGATTGTCACTCCATCCTGCATTAATTTAATCAACTCAGGAGCACGTTCTTTAGAATTATATTTATGAAAAGATAACATGCGATTATGCACGCCAATCTTTTCTAGCAAGATCCCACTGGTACGGGTATCCTCAGCCGCAATATAATCTGCATTTGTTAAAACTTTTTTTGCACGAATCGTAATATCATCTAGGTTACCAATCGGGGTTGGGACTAAGTACAGCTTCCCACTATCCTTGGCATAACTACTCTGTCTCTGCATCTTATTTATCCTTCTTAATATTCTTTTTTTCACCAAAATTATCAAGAATATCTAAACAAAACATGCAATCTGAACTTGGATCTCGGTGTGAACCATAATACATGTTACAAATATGGTAACCCGACTTATAGATTTGTCTTAAAGATTCAAGTCCACTCTGAGTCTTAACTGCAGGTTCACTATGACTACTATTTAATTTATCCAGTTTCTCCCGCAAAAGTTTATTTTCTACTTTTAACTCAGTATTTTCTTTGAGCGTATCCAAAATATTATTTTCTAAACTTTCAACTGTTTTAGTCATATTTGCCATTGCATCATGCAATTGTTGCAACTTTGAATAAGGATCCACTATAAACACCTACCGTTTCCACTGCAAAGCAAGGTAATCTAACAGATTACGGAAGTTGACGTTACTGTAACGCATTTTATCAACCTCTATTAAACATTTTAACATCCTTGCCCCGGCTTGCCGTTTAAGCTCATCATTTACATCTTTCTGCGCCATGAGTTTTAAATTAATTAAAACATAGCGCTGCTGGGTTACTCCCCTAGCTTCATCGGCCAAACGGTGTGCACTAACTAAAGCCAATGAATTTTTCTCTAACATTTCTTGATAAAAGTACTTAATCATTTGGTCTAAATTGTTGGTATCACCCAATTCAGTAATTTCATCTTGTGAAAAGCCATTTTTAATTAAGATAGCCGTTTTACCCTCGATTTTCTTCCCATCATCAAAATTAACAATCTGAGTACGAGAACGAACGGTTGGAAGAATCTGGTCGCTATTATTGGTTATCAGTATTGAAACCACTGGCGCAATCGGTTCTTCAAGTAAATTAAGAAGTGCATTGGCTGCAGGTAAAGTCAGCCTCTCCGCTTCGTTAATAAAGAAAAAGCGACGAGTACTTTCAACCGGGCTTTTTGCTAATTCTTCTTTTAATGGCCGAATCTGGTCAATTCCTAAAGTCTGCTTTCCCTCTGGTTCAACCAACAACACATCGGGATGGTTACCCGAAATAATCTGCCGACAATTTTGACATTTACCATCAGGCTTATTTTGACCGGTACAATTAAATAAACATGCAAGCCAATAAGCTGTATTAAGTGCCTCTTCTTCATCACTATCTACAAATAGATAACTTTGGGCTAATTGTTTATTATTATAAGCTCTATATAAAAAATTGGCTTGGGCTTTACCAATTTTATTAATATTTACCATCAGAAGCGTTTAAACTCTTCAACAGGTAAGACGAAACAAGTTGCACCGCCAACGGTAATTTTCACGGGCTGGCTGCCCATATCGAAGCCGGTCGTAACCATATTAGGATTCATATACTCTTCACGTGCTTTAGATTCACCTTTGATAACTTTTAGAACCTTATCAACGGATTCGTCTGCGGTTCCAACCATAAAGGTGGTGTTACCTTGACTCAAAAAGCCACCGGTTGTCGACAGCTTAGTTGCTCGGATATTATTCTTAACAAAAGCACGTTGTAATTTATTCGAATCTTCTTTTTGTACAATAGCGATTATTAATTTCATAAGATCAGTCCTTTAAAAATTTCTCTGGTAAACGATTTTCAATAATTTTAATACAATCAGCTACTACTTGACCAAATGGCTGGTTAGCATTCACAATTTTTATCCGATCAGGATAAAGTTGTTTGATCTTCTGATAGCCGCCATAAACTCTTTTATGAAAAGCTAATTTTTCTTGTTCCAACCGATCTTCACCATTAGGCCGCTGTTTCTGAATCCGCGCCAAACCAACTGCTGGATCAATATCTAAAAAAATCGTTAAATTTGGTTCAATCCCGCTCGTCGCAAAATCGTTGATTTGTTTAATTTCTTTAATTCCTAAGTTCCGGCCAGCACCCTGATAAGCTAAAGAACTATCAACAAAACGATCGGAAACCACTAATTTTCCTGCTTTCAGCGCTGGTATAATCACCTCGGCCATGTGCTGACTGCGTGAAGCTGCATAAAGCAAGGCCTCCGTTTTAGCGGCCATCTTAGAATTATTAGGATCCAAAATGATTTTACGAATCTTCTCTGCAATCACTGAACCACCTGGCTCACGTGTCACAAGATATTGTGTTTGCAACTTAGGGGTTATTTGCGCCATTACCTGCTTGAGAACAGTACTTTTGCCTGCCCCATCTGGGCCTTCAAAACTAATAAAAAAACTCTTCATAAAACTCTCCATGTGTCTATTCTACAGAAATTTCTGTTACTTTAACAGTGCAAAATATTTTAAACTTAGCCAAAATAAAAAGCCTATTCACTGATGTGAACGGGCTTTTTTTACTGCGTAATTGCATTAGTCAAACCACTAAATCTTGTATGCCGGTAACGAGCCTCATCATACAAAAATGAATACTTAGCACGTAAAATTTTACCTGCTACTACGTTATCTTCTGACATATCCAAAGTAGTTTGGTCAAGGTCTTTTTGAAGAGCAATTTCATCTTGCAATTTTTCGATCAGTGCTATCAGCTTTTGATCGCCTTGCTCTTTTATCTTATTTCTCTTTGCCATTATAATGAGGTTCTCCCTTGTACTGCTCGTTTTAGAGTAATGGAATTAGCGTATTCAATATCACTACCAACAGCAAGACCAGCCGCCAAGTGCGTAACTTTAATACCAGATGGCTTAATCAACTTACTGATATACATAGCCGTTGATTCACCTTCAGGTGTGGAATTAAGCGCTAGAATAACCTCTTTAACTTTATCCTGCTTTTGCAAACGGGTAATCAAGGATTTAATGTTAATTTCTTCTGGTCCAATTCCATCCATTGGCGACAAGACACCATGCAAAACATGGTAAAGGCCATCATATTCGCCCATTTCCTCAAATGCCATCACATCTTTGGGCTGTTCAACAACCATAATGGTAGTTTGATCTCGTTCAGGGTTAGAACAAATATCACACGGATCTTTTTCTGTAACATTGCCACAAATCGAACAACGACGCAGTTTTTGCTTCACTTCTTTAAGCGATTTAGCAAAATCTTGAACATCGTCTTCAGGCATATCTAACGTATAAAATGCTAGCCTTGTCGCAGTTTTTTCACCAATTCCAGGTAACTTCATATAAGAATCAATTAAATGAGCAATTGGTAATGGATATTGCAATTATCTCATACCTTTCGTGTACTTGCCTAAACTTTCTTGTGTTGCCTTATCAATCTCTGCAAGTCCTTTATTGACCGCATCAATGACTAAATCCTGCAACATATCAGGATCGTCTGGATCGATAGCTTCTTTATTAATTGCTAAATCTTTTAATTTTCTATCACCAGTAAAGGTAGCAACCACAAGATCATCAGCAGATTTGCCCACAAATTCCTTAGCAGTAATATTTTCCTGCTCTTCAGTCATTTGTTGTTGCAATTTTTTGGCTTGCTTCATCATTTGTTGCATGTTTACGCCACCCATACCACCAAAATTAGGTCTTCCACTCATATTTTATCTCCTTTAAAAAAATATATCTTATATTTTACTGCAATTAATCTTTAATATTAACCGTATCACCAAAAAGTTCCTTAGCCTTATCAATCACCTTAGAATCATCTTTAGGTTCTTTCTTTTCTTCCGGTTCTTCTTGAACTATATCTGATACTTTTTGCTTTTTCTTAGCCAAAAATTCTTTTTTATGGCTTTCAATAAATTCTTTCCTAACGGCTAACCAATCATCATCCGGCACTAATACAATATCATATTTATGCTTAGCAAACTTCTCAATCTCACTGGTTAACTTATTCATTAAATCGCTATCAGAACTGGCATTTTCAAACCAGAGGGTGTATTTACACTTCATGACCACTTGATCATGACTGGCAGCGACAGGCTCAAGTACATCTAACAAGGCGCGTTCAGAAACAGCTAGGCCTGATTGTAAGTCAGGCCAAACATTTTTAATCGTTTCAAGGTCTTTTTTAGTTGCGTTCGCAAGAACATGATAAACCTGTTTCCGATTTTGTTCATTAGTATGCTTGGTTCGCTTAACAACTTTCTTAGGTTTAACCTCGTTTTCTGCTTTTTCAGCACGAGTTTTCTTGTTTTTACTTGACTTAGCTGTATCCAAATGAAAGACCTGATTGCTTGAATTTGAGGGTGGCTCATTAGCAACATTAGCAACTTGCTGGGTTAAATCAACCACTTGCTTCTTTAACGCGGCAATTTCAGCCTGTAAATCAGAATCAGAGTTTACAGAAGTAGTTTTAACAGTTTCTTGCTTCACTGGCTTTTCATTAGAACTCGCTTCCACTAAAAATACTTCTAGGGGTATTTGCTGCTGGTTAGTGTAGCGCAAATCATTTAACGCATTATTTGCTAAAGTAATCAAATGAAAATAGCGCGTACTAGGAATATCCTTTATTTTTTGAACAAGTTCATCACTTATAAAACCACTTTCATCACTACCACCTGCTTTACTAATCATTAGAGCATTGGTAGCCATATCAATTAATTCATCTAAAATATTCTTAGAACTCGCGCCAGACCGCAGTTCCTTTTGTGTCTCTTTAAGAGCATTACCTGCATCTTTATTAAGCAAAGCAAGCAAGATTTTTTCAATATTTTCTTTAGCTGCAAAACCAGTTATTTGTAAGGCATCGTTATAATTAACGCTACCCTTTTCATAACTCAATAATTGATCCAGGATACTTAAGGCATCCCTCATCCCGCCATCAGCTACTTGAGCAATAACCGCAAGCGCCTTATCGTCATATTTGATTTTTTCTTGATCAAGAATATACTTCATTCTTTTTTCAAGATCAGCCTTGGAAATACGCTTAAAGTTATAACGTTGCGTCCTCGAAATAATCGTAGCGGGGACTTTTTGCAACTCCGTGGTCGCCAAAATAAAGACAACATGCTCTGGTGGTTCCTCTAAAGTTTTAAGTAAAGCATTGAAAGCACCAATCGATAGCATGTGGACTTCATCGATAATATAAACTTTGTACTTACCCTGAGTAGGAGCATATTTTGCCTTGTCTCGGATATCACGAATTTCATCAACGCCGTTATTAGAAGCGGCATCAATTTCGATAATATCAGGCATTGAGCCATTATCAGCAGCACGACAGTTTGCACACTTATTACATGGTTCACCATCTTGCAGATTAGTACAGTTTAAGGCTTTGGCAAAAATCTTTGCACACGAAGTTTTCCCTGTACCGCGTGGACCAGCAAATAAAAAGGCATGCGAAATAGTACCGCGTTTAATAGCATTCTTTAAGGTATCTGTAATATCTTTCTGACCAACAACACTATCAAAAGTACGTGGCCGCCATTTACGATATAACGCTTGATAAGCCATGAATTATCTTCCCTAGTAAAAAAACTCCTAACTCTTGGAAAGAGTTAAGAGTTTGTAAATGTCTAATAAAAGGCACATGCCTGGGCAACCTTAGTGCTGCTACCTTCCGGTCCTGACACAATTTGGAAGCCAAACATTGCCCACAAAACATAATAACGTATTTTACTCATTTTTACCACTATTTTGCCGCATTTGCTTAGCTAATTTTTGCTTTTTACGAATTGATTGGAAAAAGGTTTTTAGCATTTTGCTAGATTCATCCCGATATATTCCCCTAATCACATGAACATGGTGATTGAATTTCTTCACTGCAAATAAATCAACTACACTTCCAGCAGCTCCAGCCTTAGGATCAAGGGCACCATAATAGAGGTTAGCTATACGAGAATTAATAATTGCACCCGCACACATAGGGCATGGCTCTAAAGTTACAAATAAACTGCAATCAATTAACCGCCATGTGCCTAATTTTTTACATGCCTGGCGAATTGCGATCATTTCAGCATGCTGGCTTACATCTTGATCAAGTTCCCTACGATTATACCCTTTACCGATAATTTGACCTTGAGGATCAATCAATATCGCACCTATTGGCACTTCTCCTTGCTTCTGAGCTTTTTTTGCTTCTGCAAAGGCTAATTGCATGTATTTCTTTTTATCTTCACTAGATAAAGCCATGTATTCCTCTTACAAAATTACTTCTTTATTGCCTTTAAAATATAATATCCCTTATCCCGTTTGAGAATTGCACAATTCCCATAAGTTGACTTTAAAAGCTTGCGTGCACTAGGTTCACCCTACTTTTTCTGAATAACTGTTAACAATACCCCATTATTTACAAGGAAATTTTTAGCGTTAGCCAAAAATTGACTAACAACTTTTTTACCAGCCCGAATTGGTGGATTAGTTATAATTAAACCAAACTTTTTGTCTTCGTCTATTTTTGAATAAATATCTGAACTATAAATATGTACATTATCAACGTGATTTAACTCAGCATTTTCTCTAGCGAGTTGTAATCCCCTCTCGTTGACATCAACCATATCAACCATTTGCTTAGGCCAAAACTTAGCCGCAAATAAACCAATTGGGCCATAACCAGTGCCAACGTCAAGAATATTATTGGCAGGGAAAGTAACATCAGACATCGTTTTAATTAATACACCTGAACCATAATCTACCCGTAATTTAGAAAATACACCGGCGTCAGTATTAAATTTTAAATCAATTCCATTAACGTGATAATCAATGACGTGCTCATCATGTTCACTATCAGGATTACTTGCAAAGTACATTTGATTTTTTTCGACAGACATTAGTTCTCGCTTCTAAAAAATTATTTGATTATTTTTTACTTAAACTATCTTAAAGCTTATATATTAATGTTAACAAAATAAGAAAGGAAAAGACGAGCATTTGCAATTGCAAACACTCGCCTTTTTAAATAACTTGCCCAGTTGGGCTGTAACTACTTAAGGGTTACAGTAGCACCAACGTCTTCAAGCTTAGACTTAATGTCGTTAGCTTCGTCTTCTGAAACGCCTTCCTTGACGTTCTTAGGAGCAGCATCAACAAGGTCCTTTGAGTCCTTAAGGCCAAGGCCAGTGATATCACGAACAGCCTTAATAACCTTAACTTTTTCTTGACCTGATTCAGTCAATTCAACATCGAACGTTGACTTTTGAGCAGCTTGATCACCAGCACCTGCAGCAGCAACTGGGGCAGCAGCTGAAACGTCAAATTCATCTTCAATAGCCTTTACAAGGTCGTTTAATTCAAGAATTGAAGCACCTTTTAAGTCTTCAATGATCTTATCTTTATCTAAAGCCATTTAAGTATCCTCCGAAAAATTAGAATTTAGATATTAATTACAATATTTATTTTGTTGCATCCTTAGAATCTGAATCATCAGATTTTGAATCAGCAACAGCTTTAACAGCGTATGCAAAGTCACGAATAGGTGCTTGCAATACAGAAACAAGCATTGAAAGCAATCCATCGCGTCCCGGAATAGAAGCAAGTTCTTTGATTTCATCTTTAGAAGTCAACTTGCCTTCAAGCATACCACCTTTAATTTCCATGACATCGTAGTCATCTTCGTATTTAGAAACAATACGAGCAGGCTCAGTAATGTCATCGGCATCATCAGTGTAAACAACAGCGGTTGGACCAACGAAAGTATCGTCAAGGCCTTTAACGCCAGCTTTAGCAGCAGCACGCTTTAAGAAAGTATTCTTGATAACTCTCATCTTAACGTTGTTATCACGAAGTTCATCACGCATCTTGGTGACTTCCTCAACGGATAAGCCTAAGTAGTTAATCACTAAGATAGCCTTAGCATCCTTAAGTTCATCAGCAAATGCATCAACAAGCTTCTCTTTTTCAGCAATAGCAGTTTTACTCAATCGAATTCACCTCCATAATCAATTACATTGATAAATTCTATAAGGCCTAATAAAAAAGCTCCATGCCATAAGACATGGAGTTATAAAATCTTCATCATCTTCTGGCCTCGGCGGGATTTTGAGGTGTTATACCACCCGAGTCTTAGGTAGAATTTACTTTAACTAGTGTAACAGGCTATTTAACCTTATGCAAGTATCATTTTTTACAAAGCATCATTTGGATCAATTAATTCTGTTAATTTACCCGTAGTTTTATAAATTACCCAACTAGCAATGTTAACAATATGATCGGAAATTCTTTCTAGCAACCTGATAACCACGAAGTAACTAGAGGCAGCAACTGCAGTATCTGGATTCTTTTCTACTCCTTTAACGATTAACTTCCTAGCTTTAATGTAGTCAGAATAAATGCCGTTATGATTATTATCTACATCCCTAGCCATTTTTTTATCATCCTGAACGTAAGCTGTCAAAACTTTAATCAGCATGTGCCGAACATTATGAGTCATTTCAGAAATAGTATCTTCTACAGGTTCGATTCTAGCATTTCCTTTAACCCTAATAGTTTCTAGAGCAATACTTAAGGCATTTTCGCCAATTCGTTCAAGGTCAGTTACCGCCTTCAAAATACTAATAACAATCCTAAAATCAGTTGCTACTGGCTGCTGTAAGGCCATTAATTCCAGAGCTTTTTTTTGAATTCGTAACGATTCCTTGGGAACCTTTTCTTGGTCATCAACCATTGATTGGGCAGCTTTCTTATCATGATCAACAAAGGCTCTTGTAGCCTGATCAATTTGATCATTTACGTAAACACCCATCTCCATAAATTCTTCGTTTAATTTTTTTAATTCATCTAAAAATATTTCGTGCATTTTTTTACCTCAAACAACTTAACCAAAACGACCATTAAGATAATTACTAGTAACTTTATTCTTAGGTGAAATAAACATTTTTTCAGTTGGTCCCGTCTCAATCAAGTTACCATTCATCAAAAAAGCCACTTGATCCGCAACTCGGCTAGCCTGCTGCAAATTATGTGTCACCATAATAAAAGTATATTTATGTTTTAAGCCCATTAGCGTTTTTTCAATTTCCATACTAGAAATTGGATCGAGCGCACTAGTCGGCTCATCAAGCAAGACAACCTCCGGACGAATAGCTAAAGTTCGAGCAATACAAATTCTCTGCTGCTGACCACCAGAGAAATCCTGTGCATTCCGCTTTAAATTGTCCTTAGTTTCATCCCAAATTGCTGCTTGCTTAAGACTCTCTTCAACCCTTTGTTCAATCAACTTTTTATCTTTGACACCGGCAATTCGAAGACCATACGCAACGTTATCATAAACAGAAAAAGGAAACGGTGTTGGCTGCTGAAATACCATTCCTACATGTTTACGAAGTGCGACTAAATCCATTTTTGGACTGTAAATATCTTTCCCATTAAAACGAATATCACCAGAAATTTTTACACCAGTAATATCATCATTCATCCGGTTAAGACAACGTAAAAAAGTCGATTTACCACAGCCTGATGGTCCAATAAGAGCCGTTAATTGTTTCTCGGGAAAATCTAAGTCAATACCATGAAGCGCTTCAAAATTTCCGTAACTAAGTTTAACGTTTTTAGCCGTCATAATTTCTTTCATAAATATTTCCTTTAACCAAAACTACCTTGAATGTACTTTTCAGTAATTCTTCCTTTAGGATTAGTAAAGACATTACTTGTAACGTCATATTCTAATACATGTCCTAAATGGAAAAAGGCCGTATACTCACTAATTCTTGAAGCCTGCTGCATATTATGAGTAACCATCACCATTGTGTACCTACTACGTAACTGCTTTAATGTATCTTCCAATTTAGCAGTAGAAACAGGATCCAAAGCACTTGCTGGCTCATCTAAGAGCAATATCTCTGGCTTCAATGCAATTGCCCGTGCAATACAAAGACGCTGCTGCTGACCACCAGACAATGCAAGGGCACTTTTATCAAGTTTATCCTTTACTTCATCCCATAATGCGGCCGCACGCAAACTCTCTTCTACAATCTGATCTAGTTTTTGTTTATCTTTTTGTCCATCAGCTTTTAAAGCGTAAGTAATATTTGCTCGAATTGACTTTGGAAATGGATTAGGTTTTTGAAATACCATCCCAATATTTTTACGCAACTCATAAACATTGATGTTGGGCTTATTTACATCCAAGCCATGGAAAATAATATTGCCCTTAACCGTAGCTACCTTGTCATTCATTCTGTTTAAAGAACGCAGAAAAGTGGATTTCCCTGATCCCGAAGCACCAATTAAAGCCGTAATTGCATTCTTTTTAAAACCTAAACTAACATTAAAGAGCTTTTGAATTGTACCACCATACAAGACACTCAAATTTTTAGTTGAAAGTGCAAGCTCATCTGACGAGAAAGTCTTAATATAAGTCGGTTCTTTTTTTAAATCATCCATTATAGAATACCTTTATTTCGTATTTGAAGCTGTTAACTTGCGATAAAGCATATTGCCTAAAGCACGTGCACCAAAATTAAATATGATCACAACTATCACTAACAGGGCTGACGTAGCCGCTGAAACTATGGTTGCATCCGGTATAATACCTTCCGTATTTACTTTCCAAATATGAACAGCAAGGGTTTCAGCAGGACGCATTACGTTCAAAAAGCTAGTTGGGCTAAACGCGTTCCAGTTAGAATAATCAATTGTTGAACCACTTTGTCCTGCAGTATAAATAAGGGCAGCTGCTTCACCAAAAACTCTCCCGGCACTCAGTACAATACCAGTCAGAATACCTGGTAAGGCAGCAGGTAAAACAATTCCACGAATTGTCTTCCAGTTAGAAAGGCCCAATGCCTGACCAGCCTCACGTTGTGATTGCGGAACCCCCTCAAGGGCTTGCTCAATATTACTAGTAAGGATCGGCAAGTTGAAAAAAGTTAAGGCTAAGGCACCTGAGATAATCGAGAAGCCAAGATTAAACTGAATAACAAACAGCAAATAGCCAAACAAGCCCACCACAATTGAAGGCAATGAACTTAAGATTTCAATTGAAGTTCTAATTGTATTCGTAATCCAATTATCTTTAGCATATTCAGATAAATAAATTGCCGCTCCCAAGGCAATCGGTAAGGAAATTGCAATTGTTAGGATCAGTAAATAAACGGAATTAAAGAGCTGATCACGGACACCACCACCGGCTTGAAAAGAAGAGGCAGATGATGATAAAAAATGCCACGAAAGGTGAGGCAATCCTGTGATCAGGATCTCACCTAAAATTCCAGCTAAAATACAAATAACAATCGCTACAAAAATATAAATAAAAACAGTGGCAATTTTATCATTTCTTTTTGCATGCATTTTATTTCTTTCCTTTCTTTCCAATCAAATGTACTAAGAAGTTAAAGAGTAGTGACATTAGTAAAAGAAGCAAAGCCAATGACCACAAAGCGTTATTAGGCAAAGTCCCCATAACTGTGTTCCCCATTTGACTAGTTAATTGACTGGTTAAAGTTGCCGACGGACTAACCAAGTTATATGGCATAAGAACGGCATTACCAATCACCATTTGAACGGCTAGTGCCTCACCAAAGGCTCGAGCCATTCCAAAAATAATTGCTGTTAATATTCTTGATGTCGATGCACGTAAAATTACGTGGTAAATCGTTTGCCAGCGTGTTGCTCCCAATGCCGCTGAAGAATTTTTTAATTCAGTTGGCACAGCTTTCAAGGCATCAACGGTTAGTGAGGTAATAGTTGGCAAAACCATTACAAAGAGCACTAACGTTGCAGCCAAAATACCGAAACCAGTTCCACCAAAAATATTTCTAATAGCCGGAACAATAATTGTTAAGCCTAGGAAACCATAAACAACAGAAGGAATACCTACCAGCAATTCGGTTACTGATTGTAAAAATTTGGCACTTCTTTTGGATGAATATTCGGTCATAAATAAGGCAACTGCAATAGCAAAAGGTGCCGCAATCAGTGCAGAAATTAAAGTAACCAAGAAAGAAGTTACAATCATGGCTAACGCGCCAACGTGATTTTTGCCTTGAGTTGGATCCCAGTCAGTTGATGTTAAGAAATGAATAATATTGACATGATCACTGAAAAAAGTTGCTAACCCATGCTCACCAACGAAGCCAATAATCGAAACAACTAACAAAATAATTAAAACAATTGCTAAAAAGGTTAAGCCTTTCCCCCAATATTCCTGGTGTGTTTCCTTTGAAGGCTTGGTCAACTTATCAATATCGACCGTGCTGGGCTTCATCTTATCTAATTTTACATGGGGAACTTTTTGCTCAGCTAACGCCTGATTGACTACCTTTTTTAAATCATCATTTTTCTCACTCATAATTTATTTACCCAATTTCGTAACTTTATTATGACTATCACGTTTAACATGCATCTGGTTAACACTAAGATATCCAGTTTTTGGTATTAATCCCGTTTGCACCTTTTTACTTAACATGTACTTAAGAAAAGAAGCTGTAGCCTTATTGGGTTTACCTTTAGTGTACATATGCTCATAAGACCATAATTTCCATTTATTATCAGGGATATTTTTATTAGTTGGATATACATGATCAATGCTTAACTTTTGAATATTGTTATCCGTAGCATATGGAAAAGAAATGTAAGAAATTGTTCCTGGGGTCGAATTAACAATTTTCTTAACGGTACCGTTAGAATCTTGCTCCTGCGACTTGACCGCTTGCTTACCCCTTAAAACTAAATCTTCAAAAGTAGCTCTGGTACCACTACCTTTAGAACGATTAATTACGATGATGGCACCTTTTTTACCACCAACTTGTTGCCAATTAGTAATTTTACCGGTGAAAATTTCTTGTAACTGTTTAATAGACAAATTTTTCACACCGACACCTTTATTAACAATAGGAACTACCCCAACTACTGCAACCAAATAATCTTTAAGCAGGTGGGCGTTAATGCCTTTCTGTGTGTCCGCGAAAACGTCGGAGGAGCCAATTTGAACCGCGCCGGCTTGTATCTGACTCAGGCCGGTTCCGGAACCGCCTCCCTGGACAACTATATTACTGCCAGAATGGGACAGTCGATAATCATTTCCCGCTTGTTCTGCCAAAGGTTGGAGTGCACTAGAGCCTACAATTGTAATTTTAGAGCTATTATTATTGGCACATCCCGTTAAAAAAGTCACTATAAACAAAAATAGAATGGTCAATTTCCCTAACAGATGTTTATGCATAATCGTTCCCCTTTAGCTATTATTAAATTATCAAACTAATCTCATTACCAAATTAAGCCTTTTCATTTTGAAATTAATTAATTATACCATCAAAAAAAGCACCTTGCTATACGCAAAGTGCTTTTTTACATTTAATTAATTTTAAACTACTTTAAGTTTAGTGGATCCAACTTAATCCCAGGACCAAAAGTTGCAGCAACTGCAACACTTTCAATATATTGGCCCTTAGCTGATGCAGGACGTGCACGTAAGATTACGTCACGTAAAGCATCAAAGTTTTGTACCAATTGCTCATCAGTAAAGGATACCTTACCAATAGCGGCATGAATAGCTGCTTGACGATCAACCCGGTATTCAACTTGACCAGCCTTAACGTTCTTTACAGCTTTTTCAATGTCCATAGTTACGGTGCCAGTCTTAGGGTTTGGCATCAAACCTTTAGGTCCAAGAATACGACCTAAACGACCTACCTTAGCCATCATCATTGGTGTAGCAATAACAACGTCAAAGTCCAAATAACCATTTTGAATCTTTTGTACTAAGTCATCTGAACCAACTTCGTCAGCACCAGCTGCTTTAGCTTGATCAGCTTGAGCACCTTCAGCAAAGACAATAACTTTTTGGGTCTTACCTGTACCGTTTGGTAAAACAAGTGAACCACGAATTTGTTGGTCAGCTTGCTTGGGGTCAACACTCAAATTATATGAAACTTCAACTGAAGCATCAAAGTTTGCATATGAAGTTTCCTTAACAAGTTTCATAGCATCTGCTACAGAGTACAATTTCTTTGGATCTACTTTTTTAGCAGCTTCTAAATATTTCTTACCATGCTTTGGCATGTGATTTCCTCCTTAATATGTGGTCAAACGAGCTTCTCTATAGCTCTCCCACCTAAATTGTTATAAATAACAGGATTAGTCTTCGACTTCGATACCCATGCTTCTAGCAGTACCTTCAACCATGCGCATAGCTCCGTCGACATCGGCAGCATTAAGATCCTTCATTTTAGTTTGGGCAATTTCCTTAACTTGGTCCTTGGTAACCTTACCAACTTTCTTGGTATTAGGTTCACCAGAAGCCTTCTTGATCTTAGCAGCTTTCTTTAAAAGAACTGGAGCTGGTGGAGTCTTAGTAACGAAATCGAACGAACGATCTTCATATACTGTAATGACTACAGGAATAATCATGCCTTTTTGATCAGCGGTTCTAGCATTGAAGTCTTTAGTAAAGCCTACAATGTTAATACCAGCTTGACCCAAAGCAGGACCAACTGGGGGTGCAGGTGTTGCAGCACCGGCTGGAATTTGTAATTTGACTACGTTAATAACTTTCTTTGCCACGGTCAAAACCTCCTTGATTCCGTGATGTGGTTAAAATGGAGAGGTAACTTACTTCTCCTCCCACACTAATAAAAGTACTGTTGTATCTTATCATCGTTTGATGATAATTTCAATATTTACTTATTCGTATTTTTAATTTATTTTCTTTACCTGATCATAATCAAGTTCTGTTGTAGTAGCTCTACCAAACATGTCAACAGAAACAAATAACTTGTATTTATCTGGTTGAACTTCGGTAACTTTGCCTACAACACCATTAAAGGCGCCATCAATAATGGTAACCTGTTCACCAACTTTAAAGCTAGTGGTCGGCCGCTTAGCTGGTTCACCCTGTTGACGTAAAAGTCGATTAATCTCTTCGTCGAGAAGTGGGGCTGGTTTAGAACCACCGCCATGAGAACCAACAAAGCCGGTAACGTTAGGCGTATTACGAGCGACAAACCAACTTTCATCGGTCATTACCATTTCAACTAAAACATAACCGGGGAAGATTTTCTCCTCAACGTCTTGTTTCTTACCACGAACTTTTTCAACCTTTTCTTGTTCAGGTACCATGACACGAAAGATGTAATCTTGCATCCCCATACTTTGCGCACGTGATAATAAATCTGATTTAACCTTATCTTCATAACCGGAATAAGTGTGTAAAACGTACCATTTCTTTTTAGTTGTTTCGACCATTTTTCAAATATATCTCCTTAAATTTTGGCAAACAAAAAAGCCTCCATGCAGAGGTCTTTTATGATCATTTAAATTATACCACGTAAAAATAATTATTTCTATTACATAACCATTTGGGTCAAGCTGGTAAATACCCAGTCAAGTGCACCCAAATATACGGCAAACAAGATTGAAGTTACGATAACTGTTATCGTATCACGACGATTTTGTTTAGGAGTTGGCCATGTTACTAATTTCATTTCATGAACAACACTTTTGAAAAACTTAATCATTTACTTCCTACCTCGTTTCCTTATGTAAAGTCATTTTACCGCAATGCTTACAAAATTTTCTTAATTCTAGTCGCTGAGTGCGATTCTTACTTGCCGTGATTGAGTAGTTACGAGAGCCACATACACTGCAGGCCAAAGCTGCCTTTTTCACTGCCATAATCTCACTTCCAAACCCCTATATTTTAGCAAATTTTTTTTACTTAAGCAATTCATTTTATAACCTTTAATATCGTATCGTCAATAACTTTTAATTATTGAAAGCAATTAAAACAAAATGTTTTATAATTGGAAATATAAAATCTATAATAATCTCATAATTAATAAGGAAGTTCATATGAACAAGCATCCAGATTATTTATTAAATAAGATTTCTGGTCCAAAAGATCTCAAGAAATTGAGTATCCCAGAAATGGAAAAATTAGCAAAAGAAATTAGAACTTTAATCTTAGAAAAAGACGCAGCAAAAGGTGGTCACCTTGGCCCAGACTTGGGTATTGTGGAAGCTACAATTGCTTACCATTACGTGTTTGATGCACCAAAAGATAAGATTGTTTGGGACGTTTCACACCAAACTTATCCACACAAGATGTTAACCGGCCGTGCACAAGCATGGCTTGATCCTAACCACTACGATGACGTCACGCCATTTACCAATCCCGATGAAAGTCCCTACGACTACTTCGCTATTGGTCACACCTCAACTTCTGTTGCCTTAGCAACTGGAATGGCTAGGGCACGTGACTTGATGGGTGGTCATGAAAATATTACGGCTTTAATTGGTGATGGTTCAATGACCGGTGGTCTTGCCTATGAAGGCTTCAACAACGCCGCAATTGAAAAGCATAATTTAGTTATTGTTGTAAATGATAACCAGTGGTCTATCGATAAAAACGTTGGTGGTTTAGTCACTGCACTTAAAAAGCTCCGTGATTCTAACGGTGAAGCTGCAGAAAACCCATTTAAGGCTATGGGCTTTGATTATCGCTACGTTGCAGATGGCAATAATATTCAAGATATGATTAATGCGTTTAAGGCAGTTAAAGATGTTGATCATCCTATTCTTTTACACATTAATACCCTTAAAGGAAAGGGTTATAGCCCAGCTCTTAAAGATGAAGAGTTTCACCACTGGGTAATTCCATTTGACTTGAAGACTGACAAACCACTCACACCAGAAAAAAAGCCAAATCCTAATACTGTAGCTACTGACGTAATTAAGGAACAAATCAAAGCTGGTAACAAGATAATCGCAATTAATGCTGCTATTCCAAGCAACTTTGATTTAGATGAAATTAAGGATAAGTACCCAGATCATTACAAAGACGTTGGCATCGCTGAACAAGAATCGGTCGCTTTTGCCACGGGCTTTGCAAAAGAAGGCGGAACTCCTGTCTTATTTGAAAATTCCAGCTTCTTACAGCGTGCCTTTGACCAATTATCACACGATACAGCTGCTAACGATTTACCAGTAGTTATGATGGTCGGTGCCGGTGGTATTTCAAGTGAATCTAAGACCCACTTGGGTATGTTTGACCAAGTACTGATTTCTAACTTGCCAAACTGGATCTACTTAGCTCCAACTAACTTAGCTGAAGAAAAAGCTATGATGCATTGGGCAATCAAACAAAGAAAGCATCCAGTAGCAATCAAGATGCCGATCAACGATGTACCTGAAGGCGACGATAATAAAGTCATCAAAGATTATTCCAACATTCAATACCAAGTTAAGCCTGGTAAAGATGTCGCTGTCCTTGCTTTAGGTGACTTCTATCAATTAGGAGCAAAGGTAGCAAGTAAATTAAATGCCACCCTCGTAAATCCTGTCTCTGCTAATATTCTTGATAAAGATACCTTAGATAAATTAGCAGCCAACCACAAAGTAATTATCACCCTTGAAGATGACGCACTTGATGGTGGATACGGTGAGAAGGTAGCATCATATCTTGGCAATAAAGGTGTTAAGGTACTTAACTATGGTCAAAAACGTGTTTACACTGACCAAACGCCACTCAAAGAGATTTATAAGCAAAATCATTTAACAGTTGACCAGATTGTTGCTGATGTAAAAGCACTTTAAAGTAAATATAATTTAAACAAAAAGTAGCTATATTCAAATTAATGAATATAGCTGCTCTTTATTTTTGCCTTTTTTGAAAAGCAGCTATTTTAGCATAACTCTTTTCTAGGTCTTGTCCTATTTCACAATAAAGCGGAAAAAGATTTTGATAAAGCTCAGCTTCCTCTTGATCCGGAAAATAAGTCTTATCTTCTTTAATTAAATTTTTTATCTTCTCCCGGTTCTCAGTAAAACCCAATTCTTGCCTTGCTAAGAGCATCGCCGCCAGCGTTCCGCTCTGATCGTTTTTCATAGTTACAACCGGAATAGCAAATATGTTAGCAATCATTTGGCGAACAAAGTTACTACGGACAAATCCACCGGTAATACGCAATTCTTTCGGCTTACCTACACTTGCAGTCAACAAATGCGCCGCAGCCCGTAAATTAAAAATAATGCCTTCTAGAACACTGCGAGCCATATAAGCTTTAGTATGTTTTCGGGTTAGGCCAACAAAAGACCCGCGAGCGTTTGAATCCCAAATCGGTGCTCGTTCTCCACCAAGATAAGGATGAAAAAGTAACCCGTCACTACCGGCCGGAGCAGTTTGTGCTAAGTCTAAAAAATCTTTGGCGGTAGCCTGCGGGCCTAAAAGCATTTTCTTGGCCCATTCAAAGATAATGCCACCATTATTCACGGGGCCCCCTAATAAATAATTATTTTTAGAAGACGGGTAGCAGAAAAAACGAGCCTTTTTATCCAGTAATACCTTTTTGCTAAACATTCTGACTGCCCCAGATGTGCCTATGTTCAGAGCAAATTCATTTTTATCAACAGCACCAACCCCAACTGTAGATAAATAACCATCACTAGCACCAGCAATGACTTTGACATCTGCAGGCAAGTCTAACTTATGCACATACTCATCCTTCATTTTGCCAATAACAGCAGTTGGTTGAACTAATTCTGGAAAATTTCTATCTTTCAATCCAAACTGATTTAATATAGTTTGATCCCAAACAAGCTTTTTTAAGGAAAATAAGCCCGTACCAGCGGCCATCGTTATGTCTTCTTTAACTTCTCCGGTCAAGCGATAAAGTAAATAAGTTTTAATATCTACCCATTTATCCACCTGTGTAAACAATTCTGGCTTATTTTCTTTTAACCAAGCTAACTTATACACAGGGGCCATTGGATGAACGGGCACCCCTGTCTGCTGATAAATTTTAAGAGCCAGGCCAGATTCTTTATCCCGCAAAACAATATCTTTTGCCCGATTATCTGCCCAAGTAATACTATTAGTTAACAGCTCACCATTTTTATCAAGTCCGATTAAGCTATGCATCTGACTTGACCAAGAAATAGCTATAACCTTACCCTTAACCATTTTGGATAATTTAAAGATAATCGTTTGAACTGCAGCAAAAATCAAACGTGGATCTTCTTCTGCTTGGTCCTCTTTAAGTTGAATTAAAGGATAGCCCTTCTTCAATTCAGCTTTTTTCTTACCATTTATATCATATACGGTACCCTTAGTAGCAGTCGTACCAACGTCTAGTCCGATAATATAATTCATTCGCTCATACCTATTTCTTCATTAACAAACCAAAATAAAAACAGCTACCAAAAAGTAGCTGTTTTTATTAGTGGTCATAACTTTAAACGTGGCCACCATGCGTAAGACATTGTTATTAGTTAGATTTACTTCTTAAGATTGTCGTTAACAAAGGCTTCGATCTTATCGTCATCGTCCTTTAAGAACGGAAGCATATCTTGCTCAGTCTTCATGGTATCTCTACCATTCTTTTCCATGAAGTAGTCCCAAAGGGCATCTCTAACTGGTACGTTTGAGTCGCTCCAGTCAAATACTTCTTTCATATGACGGTCTAATAATGCAGTCTTAAAAATTTTACCTTTTTCTTCTGCCATCTTAAATTACCTCCTAAAATTATTCTACAAATTAAATTATACCGCAAATTTAAATTTGCTTCTACAAAAAGGTTAATTAAACAATACTTTTCGTAATTTTTGAAGAACTCTCGACCTTGCTCTAAGTAAAGCCATACGGTCTATCTTCAGTCTTTTCACAATTTTTTCTTGATCTGCTTCTCCCAAAATAGTTAGTAAAGCACTAATTTCTAAAGCAGATAAACTATTAAGGAATTCAGTATAGGTCTCACTAATCGGCACTTCTAAACAACAACCACTCGGTTGCTCAATACATTCGGTATTATTTTCAATCAAAGCTTCCAAAGAAATAGATTCCTTAAAAGCCCGTCTTCTATATGCCAAATCATACCTAACCAAAGTCCTGGCATGGTTATTGAGACGCTTCTTAAAATAGCTACCAAACTTTCCCCTCTTACGCGAATATACAATCGCAGATTTATAACACACGATCATTGCATCTTGCTCCCAATCCTGATGATCATAGTGCCGTAAGAAATAATTCTTTTCCACAGCATTAATCATTGGGCGGTAGTAATAACATAACTCCTGCAAGGCATCATCATCTTCATGACAAATCCTTGCAATCAGATCAGCTTCTATTTTTTCAGTTAATTCAAATACTTTCATTTCTTTCCCTACTCCTTCTACTGAGTAAGAATATAGAAGTACTGAGTGCAAAAATAGCGAATCCATGTTCATATAAACATAAATAATCTTTTGTAAGCACTTAAATGACAATAAAGAAGGTATGTACTATTTTAATGGATTTCTGCTATTCATCATTTGATAAAGTAAAATACCGGTCGCAACACTCGCATTTAAAGATTGAACGTGTCCAACCATTGGTAAAGTAAGGGTTTGATCCATCTGTTCTTTAAGAAGATGAGAAATCCCTTTGCCCTCATTACCAATAACAAGCACAGTTTTACCATTGGCATTCCAACGGCGATAATCCGTACCCTTCATATCTGTGCCAAAAATCCAATAACCCCGTTTCTTCAACAATTTGGTCGTTTGAACTAGGTTATTAACACGGGCAACCGGAACATAATCGATAGCACCAGTAGACGTTTTAGCTACTACAGACGTTAAGCCCGTAGCGTGCCTTTTAGGAATAATAATGGCATTAACTCCCGTTGCATCAGCGGAACGCAAAATTGAGCCTAAATTATGGGGATCCTCAATTGAATCAAGCATAAGTAAAAAGGCATCTTTATCATTTTTTTCAAATTGATCAAGCAAAGCATTTAGATCAGCATATTCAAAACTAGAAATTGCTAAAACCAAGCCCTGGTGATTTTGTCCCTGAACCAGTCGATCTAACTTATTTTTAGGAACTGTTTGTACAACCAAACTTTTCTTTTTAGCTAAGGCATACACTTGATTAGCAAAATTTTCTTGAATACCATGTTGTAAAAACACCTTATTAATCCGGTCCGCATTCTGCGTCCGCAAAAAATCTAAGCCACTATGTCTACCAAATACAAAATCCTTATCATTCGAAGTCATATTTACTTGTGCCACCATCTTCCACAGTCTTAATACACCACTTGCTAAGATCCGCTACGCGTTCATTTTTGCCTAATAAGTCTAGATAGCCCCAAACAGCTTCAAAACCAGTTGAAAGCTGGTAAGTCCTTAAAGTAGTATTCTTAGCCTTTGTGTGACTCTTAGAATTACGGCCACGACGAAAAATCGTTAATTCATCTTCAGTTAAACGATTTTCATCTTGGAGCTGGGTAATTAACGCTGCTTGAGCTTTAGCAGAAACATAGTGTGTTGCCTCACGTTGCAAAACTTGTGGCCTCACAATGCCACCTTTTACCAAATGCCGCCGAATAAACACTTCATAAACAGCATCCCCTAAATAAGCTAGAGTCTGTCCACTTAAAACGTTAGGATCAAAATTTTTTTCAGTTAATTTTTTAATTTTCGTCACGAGTCCACCTTGTCCCCTGTGGGGTATCTTGGATGGTAATACCCATCCTCTTTAAACGATCACGGATTTGATCACTGGCTGCCCAGTTTTTATTCTTACGAGCTTCATCCCGCATCTTTATTAAAGTATTTATCTTTTCATTATCTGGAGAGGTTACTTTAGCGGTTAACTTTTTAGTATCAATTCCAAAGATACTGAGCCAGGAATTCAATAATTCCTTAAAGTGTTTCAATTCACCCTTATCTACTTTGCTAAGATTAGCATTAGCATTAACAACGGGCAAAACATCATAAATTGCGGTTAAGGCATTTTGCACATTGAAATCGTCGTCCATCGCTGCTTCAAAATGCTTTTGTGTTTCTTGAACGGCCTGTTTTAATTCTGCAGAAGCAGCACTTTCGGTATCATCCGCCAGACGGTAGTCAATGCTGGTCAATGTGTTTTTAAAACGGTTCAAAATAATTTCAGCCTGTTTTAAATTTTCCTCAGAATAATTAATTTGTCTTCTATACTGAACACTTGCCATAAAGAAACGTAAGACCTGTGGATCAACCCTTTTTAAAATATCATGGACAGTCACGAAATTATGAAGCGACTTAGACATTTTTTCCTGATCTTTACCCACAGTGACAAAGCCATTATGCATCCAGTAATTGACAAATTTTTTGCCGGTTGCTGCCTCACTTTGAGCAATTTCATTTTCATGGTGAGGAAATTCCAAATCCTGGCCACCACCATGAATATCGATCGTATCGCCTAAGTACTTGGTAGACATAACTGAACATTCAATATGCCAACCGGGACGGCCTTTCCCCCATGGTGACTCCCACGCAATTTCATCTGGTTCTTTCTGAGCCTTCCATAAGGCAAAGTCGATTGGATCTTCCTTACGTTGCTGTTCCTCATCATTAATATGTTTTGAGGCACCTTCTTCAAGTTGGGCAATATTTTGGTCACTCAGTTCACCATAATGAGCAAATTTTTTAGCACGATAATACACGTCACCATCGACTTCATAAGCATAGCCTTTATCGATCAGCTTTTGAATAAAAGTGATAATAGATTTAATTTCATGGGTGGCACGGGGATGTAAGGTTGCCTTTTCTACATTTAAAGCATTAGTGTCTTCTAAATAAGCCTTAATAAACCGATCCGCCAACTTGGGAACAGTGGTCCCTTCTGTTCGGGCCTCATTAATCATCTTGTCATCAACATCAGTAAAGTTAGAAACATACTTAACCTTATAGCCTTTATATTCAAAGTAACGGCGAATAGTATCAAAAGCTATAACACTTCTAGCATTTCCAATGTGGATATAGTTATACACAGTTGGACCACAGACATACATTGTAATTTGTCCGGGATGAATTGCTTTAAATTTTTCTTTTTTTCGCGTTAAAGTATTGTAAATCTTCACGAGTGTTTCCTTATCCCTTCTTAAAAATAGCTATTTTTATTTTAACAGAACTATAAAAAAGAAGCTGCGATTAATCGCAGCTTCTTTAACTTTTACTAATTAAAGGCCATTATCCTTCATTTGTTTCAAAGTTAAGTCTAGATGAGTTTTAACCCGTTTCTTACCTAAAAGTTCCATGGCTTCCCCAATACCAGGACCTACCATCGATCTTGTGGTAGCAATTCTAATTGGCATAAATAACTTTCTACCCTTAATGCCAGTCACATGACGAGTAGCATTAATTGCCTTCATAATCTGGACAGAGGTAAAACGCGGAATAAGATCAATTTGTTTCTTAAATTCCTCAATTACCGGACGAGCATCATCTTTACGAATTTCATCAATTTCCTTATCAGATAAATCTTTAGGATCTTCAAAGAAAATTTTTGCCAAATCAATAATTTGTTTGGTATAAGACATCTGAACAGAATAAATGTTAACCAATTGTCTTACCCATTCCATCTTTTCTGGACTAGGATTTTTATCTACTAAACCAGCTTCTTGCAAATTATTTAAAGCTAAGTCTAATAAGGTATCCCTATTGGTTTTCTTAATGTACTGGTTGTTAATCCATTCCAGTTTTTTCTGGTCAAAAGCAGCCGGAGACTTAGATAAACGTTTAGGATCAAACTGCTTGATCAATTGCCGCTTATTAAAAATTTCGTTTTCACCAACCGGTGACCAGCCAAGCAAAGCAATAAAGTTAAACATAGCATCTGGTAAATAACCCATGTCACGGTACTGTTCAATAAATTGCAGAACAGATTCATCACGCTTAGATAATTTCTTACCAGTCTTGGCATTAATAATCAGAGTCATATGACCAAACTTAGGCGGTTTCCAACCCAGTGCTTCATAAACAACTAATTGTTTAGGAGTGTTAGAAACATGGTCATCTCCACGAAGGACGTGGGTGATCTTCATTAGGTGGTCATCAACTACAACTGCAAAGTTATAAGTTGGCATCCCGTCACGTTTTTGAATGACAAAGTCGCCACCAATAGTATCAGATTCGAAACTCAAATGTCCCTTAACAATATCATCCCATTCATATGTTTCCATTTCAGGAATATGAATCCGGACAACAGGCTTCAATCCCTTAGCTTGAGCTTTAGCCTGGGTTTCTTTGATTTCATCAGCTGTCATACCTTCATATTCATAGGTATAATGTGGTGCAACACCCATAGCGCGTTGTTCCTCACGCTGAGCTTCAAGTTCTTCCTCAGTCTTATAGGAATAATATGCTTTGCCTTCAGCAACCAATTGCTTGATATATTTGTTATAAATAGCTTTTCTATCTGATTGCCGATAAGGACCATAGTCGCCGCCTTTATCAGGACCTTCATCCCAATCAATACCTAACCAATGAAGGTTATCCATCTGAGATTTAGAACCGCCCTTAACGTTACGTTTTTGGTCGGTGTCTTCGATTCTTAAGACAAGGGTACCCTTATTATGACGAGCGAATAAATAGTTAAAAAGTGCTGTACGTGCATTACCAATGTGCAAGTGACCTGTTGGACTCGGTGCATATCTTACACGGATTTTTTCTTTAGCCAAAATTCATGCCTCTTTCAAAAATAGTAAATTCAAACAGTTTTAGTTTACGCGTAATACAGGAAAAGTTCAATTTTCTGTTAACCAAAAACAAGCTTTAAAGCTTGCGGGATACTCGAAACGGGAACAACTTCAATTCCCAAATCTTTTAATCCCTTATACATATTGTGACGGGGAATAAAAATCCGTTTAAACCCAACCTTAGCTGCTTCATTAACCCGAGCTTGAATTTTATTTACCCGCCGAACTTCTCCAGTCAAACCAACTTCGCCTACAAAACAATCTGTAGCACTTATTTCTTTGTTAGTATAACTCGATGCCACAGACATCGTTATAGCTAGATCAATCGCTGGTTCGTTTAATTTAATACCACCGGTCGCGGTAAGATATACATCCTGATTTTGCAACATAAGGTTGCCCCTTTTTTCAAGTACCGCTAAAAGAAGGGCGGCTCGATTATAATCAATACCCGATGTAGTCCTCTTAGCATAACCAAACGCTGTTGGTGTGACCAGCGCCTGAATTTCAGCTAACAGAGGCCGTGTTCCTTCAAGTGAAACCACAACGGATGAACCCGTCGAACGCGGTAAACGTTCGTCAAGAAAGATTGATGAAGGATTAGTAACTTCTTTTAAGCCCTCATTTTCCATCTCAAACATCCCAATTTCATTAGCAGCACCGAAACGATTTTTTACAGAATGTAAAATTCGATAGGAGTGGTGTTTATCTCCTTCAAAGTAAAGAACGGTATCCACCATATGCTCCATGATTTTTGGCCCAGCAATTGCTCCCTCTTTAGTAACATGGCCAATAACAAAAATAGTAATTGCGTCCATTTTAGCAATTTTCATCAACTCACTGGTTACTTCCCGAACCTGTGAAGCTGAGCCAGTCATTGTATCTAAACTTGGCTCATTCATTGTTTGGATAGAATCAATTACAACGAAATCAGGCTGTACATCATTAATTTGCTCACGAATATCGTGCATATCTGTTTCTGGATATAAAAGCATATCACTAGCACCTAAGCCTAAACGATTGGCACGCAGCTTAATCTGACTAGCTGATTCCTCTCCAGAAACATAAAGAACTTTATATTTTTTAGATAGATCACTCATGATTTGTAACATCAAAGTAGATTTACCTATTCCAGGATCCCCACCGATTAATACAAGTGAGCCGGGTACAATACCACCACCTAAAACACGGTTCAATTCTTCAGATTTAGTGGCTATCCGGTCGTCTTTTTCCGCTTTAACTTTATCTAACTTAACAGGCTCATTTATACCTGTTTTCTTAATCAACCGACTGGGGCTGGCCTTGGCAGAACGCTTTTGAACTTCTTCCGTTTCCTTTTCAAATTGATTCCAGGCGCCACAATTAGGACAGCGCCCTAAATAACTTGCAGAAATATAACCACAAGAACGGCACTTATATTTGGTTTTTATACGGGCCATTTAATCCTTCCCCTCATCATCATTGGTGGATCCAAAACCACTAACTCGTTTACGGCTAACCGGTTGATCATCATCGGTCTTTAAGTACTTCATAAAAATTCCCTGGGCAATCCTATCACCCTTATGAATCCGCATAGGACGGACACCATAATTAATTATTTGAACAGAAATTTCGCCCTCATTATTAGGGTTATTGTAATAATCAGAATCAATTACCCCGATTCCATTAGGTAAAATTAAATTCTTTTTAAAGGTATTCGAAGAACGATTAGCCAAAAGCAACACTTCATCGTCTGGCATATATGCTTTAACTCCCGTCGGGATCAAAAATGGCTTAAGAATTTGATCAGCTAATTCATAATCTCTTTCATATAACTGGTGGCCATTTCGAATTAACCTAAAAATCCGTACAAAGTTTAAACGCCAAATACTTGGAATAACAACATCCTTAGCAGCCTCAAAATCATAACCTGCACTTGCAATAGTTTGTCTCTTCGGTAAATTGATATTATTATTTTTATATTTAGAAACTATTTCAAAACCACGTGTTTTAACCATTTTTAACTCCTTTTAAGTTACTAGGTATTTATTTTACAATAGTTTTCGGGGCTTATTGCATTTAAAGTCTTCTATAATTAAATACGATAAAAATTATATTTATTTTTAACAAGGAAAAAATATGACAGAAAATGATAATCATCACCAAATTTTTGAAAAATATGATAAAGACCACGTTCTAATCTGTCGCTGGACCATGGACAAAATTGAAAGGAAAGACAGCACCGTTTGGATCATGAACCACTTCTTCGTTAATCCAAAAGAAAATACTACCCAAATTTTAGATAAGGAAATGCCAACCGCATTAAAACTTGCACAAAAATCTGCCTTACCTATTTGGCCATTAGATCCCGTGGTAATTGCCTATTTTGCCCAACATCAAGAATTTGCTCAATACTGGTATCACAGACCTTTTACGCTATAATTACGTAATATAGACGCCATTCAGTTTATAGGATAAAATAGTATATAAAAGCACTAACCGACAAGGAGGTAAACAGCTTTATGTCAAAACAAATTACGAATGAAGACATTAAAAATTTTAAAAAAGATTTAGCCAATCATCCTGCAGCCAAAGTTGCTGGACGCGCTGCTCAAGAAAACGGTATTTTCAAGGCCAGTCAAAATTTACAGTCAAAGATCGATTTAGATCCTACCTTTTCTATAGAAATCAATACGGGCAAGCCATCTGACCAAAAGCAATCAGGTCGTTGCTGGATGTTCTCAGCATTGAACACGATGCGCCACCCAATGCAAAAGAAGTTAAAGATAAAGGATTTTGAATTATCTCAGAACTATACAAACTTTTGGGATAAGTTTGAAAAATCCAACTGGTTCTTCGAAAACGTGATTGCTACCGCCGATAAGCCACTTGGCAAGCGTAAGGTCGCATTCTTATTCGCTACCCCACAACAAGATGGTGGTCAATGGGACATGCTTTGCGGCATCATTGAAAAATATGGCATCGTTCCAAAGAGTGTCTACCCAGAAACTGCCAACTCCAACAATTCAAGCGCCTTAAATGATACCTTGAATACTTTACTTCGTAAAGATGGTTTAAAGTTAAGGAAAATGGTTAACAGTGGCAAGTCTAAGGATAAAGTCGAAGCTCGTAAAAATGAAATGTTAAACGATGTCTTTAGAGTACTATCCATTTCTTTAGGCGTCCCACCAAAGAAATTTGATTTCGAATATAAGGATAATGATGGTAACTATCACCGCGATCCAGATATCACACCTAAAGAATTCTTTGACAAGTATGTTGGCATGAATTTAAGTGACCACATTTCAACCATTAATTCACCAACTAAAGATAAGCCGTACCATAAAGTATTCTCAGTTGAATATTTAGGTAACGTTGAGGGTGGCCGACAAGTTCGTCACCTTAACTTAAAAGTTGACGAAATGAAGAAATTAATTATCAAACAGCTTAAAGCTGGGGAAGTTGTTTGGTTCGGTTCAAACGTTGTGAAGGATTCAGAACGTAAAGCTGGTTTATTAGATACTAAGCTTTATGACCGCAATGAATTATTTGACGTTGACTTTTCTATGTCCAAGGGTGACATGCTTGATTCAGGCGAAAGTATGATGGATCATGCCATGGTTATTACCGGTGTTAATATTGTTGACGGGAAACCGACCAAATGGAAGATAGAAAACTCATGGGGTGTAAAGCCTGGCTTCAAAGGCTACTTCGTAATGAGTGATAAATGGTTCGACAACTTCGTCTACCAAGCAGTTATTAACAAGAAATTCTTGCCTGATAATTTGAAGAAAGATTACGATGAAGGTGTTAAGAATCCTATCCAGTTACTTCCATGGGATCCAATGGGTGCCTTAGCATTTAAATATTAATTATTTTATTTAATATCAAAAAAGCGTTACAAATTTGTAACGCTTTTTTTCTTTACCAAATGTGAAGCAAACGGTTGGGTTGCAGCTTACTCAAGTTAAACTGATGAACATGCTGCTGCTTATTTTCAGGAAATTCTTTAACAAAATCAGCTAAGTTATATAGACCTGTAGAGTAATTCCATACGCCCTTAACTTTTCTAATCGGATCTAACATTTCATTTCTAATGGGATAAGTTGAAATTAAAAAATGTTTGTGGTGGAATTTAAAAACAAAGTAAGGAAACTCAAAATCATCCACAACCTCATTGCGCGTTTTACCAATTGTAATCACATTACGATACGTACCATATTTTTCTGTAAATTTTTTATTAAACGAAAAATAAAAATTGGAAATATGTACGCGCGGAAAATCGCTCTCTTTGACTTGATCCGGAACCGCAATCACGTGTGAAAAATGATCGAGGTTACTCTCCCTTTGTGACAATGCCCAATTCATTTGGTTAGGTGTAATTGAACGAGCCCAATTGGGTACCTCTGGGTGAGCCTTGTACGAATTATACATTTGTTTAACCACTTCTGGCTTTACCCAATCATAATGCACGCGCACCTGATTACGTTTTAACAAACTATTTAAGGTCTTATGCTGCATTAGATCAACAACAAATAATTCATAATGATACTTATCTACCCAAGGTTTAAAGTGTTCGATTGCACTAGGAACAATGTGCGTACCGTCGACAATTACCGTCTCACCATACGACATTTTGTGCTCAACGAGGTTATCCACCATTTGCTCCGTACGCACTGTAACGTGACGTGGAATTACTTGATGTAAGTAATCGGTATCTTCTTCATAATAAACAGTTAAATCCGCCAATAATAATCTAATTTGATCGCGACTGATCGCGTAAGGCTGTAAGTGATGCCGAGAAATAAAAGAAGATTTACCGGAGCCAGGTGCACCTCGTAATAAAAATATTTTACGCATGCCTTTACTCCAAACTAAGAATTCATATAAAATCTATATCGTAATAAATTTTACCATACATCGGCATAATTCCTTAGAGAGAACAAAAAAGCATGTTCAAATATTTTATTTTAAAATTTCTTTATTAGTAATATTCAGCCTATTATCCATCGTATAAATAATGGGTTCAGCGTTCGGTACTTCTAATTTCACAATATCATGATCATTAATATTCTCTAACTTTTTAATTAAGGCCCGTAAACTTGAACCGTGAGCCACGATTAATTGGTCTTCATTATTAAGAAGTCGTGGCGCTACGTGATCATAATAATATGGCATTAACCGCAACTGGGTTTGATACAGACTTTCAGCACGCGGCATTAAATGCTGATCACATAAACGGTAGCGCCTGTCAATCATAGGTGAGCCCTGCTTAGGCGGGACAGAATAAAAGCCACGCCTCCACATCAGTACTTGTTTTACACCAAAGACTTTACGAGAAACATCTTTATTAAGGCCACGCAAAGAACCATAATGACGCTCATTAAGACGCCAGGTTTTAGTAATCGGTAAATATAAAAAATTACATATATCGGCAACAATATTAGCCGTCATTATTGCCCGCGACAAAACTGAGGTGTGAATGTGCGTGGGATAAAAATCAGGTATTTGCTGAATAAGTCGACCCGCTTTTTCTGCCTGCTCTTCACCTTTTTTAGTTAACGGAACATCATTCCAACCCGTATAAACATTAGTTGCATTGGCTATACTCTCACCATGTCGTACTAAAACTAACTTGACCATTTCAAGCCCCTTTATAAAAAGTGCATAATCAACAATACGATTCCACCAATAGTAAAAACTATTCCTAAAATCATAAAAGCGGTAATTCCGTGCTTATTATTTGGTTGCCGCCGGCGGTTAAAAGCATAAGCCATATCATATAGACCAACTATAAGAACTATGATCGCCGTAAATATATTTACCTTAAAAGCCATTTTTTCTCCTAATTTTCACGTTTATAACCAGGTGCAATCATATCGTCGTTTCTTCCACGCTCACATTCAGCTTGAAAGTTAATATGGTTAATTCCTAATTTATCTTTCAATTCTTTACCGATTTGCTGTGTCACTTTTTCAAATTCACCAGCAGTCAGATCTTTATCAACGTTAACATGAGCATCAAGCATAATACAATTGTCGCTATAACGCCATAAATGTACGTGGTGAATATTTTTTATTTCTGGAAAAGAGAGAACTATCTTATTTACCTGCTTTAAGTCAATATTGGGATTAGATTCCATTAAAATGTTAGCAGCCTTCATGGTAATTTTATAAGCTTCATACAGTACAAATAGTGACACTAACATTGTCAAAAGCGGATCAAGCCAGGTAACGTTCCAAAAGTAAATGAAGATAGCGCCAATTACGACCGTTACACTTGATAAGGCATCACTAAACATGTGAACAAAAGTTGAACGGACGTTTAAATTTTTCTTAGCGTCTTTCTGCATAGCGATCATCGAAATGAAATTTGCTAATAAGCCAACAATTGCGACTATTAGCATGATTCCGCCCTTAATATGTTCAGGCTGCCAAAAACGTTCAATTGCTTCTACAAACAAAATCAAGCTGATAATAATTAAAATGATTCCGTTAGTAAAAGCAGCCAAGGTTTCTGCTCTTTGATAGCCGAAAGTTTTATTTTGGTTACGGCTCCTGCGACTAATTAAATGTGCCACAAAAGAAAGGATAACGGCCCCAACATCACTTAAATTGTGCACCGCATCTGATAAAAGTGCCAAGGAACCCGAAAATATTCCTCCAATAAACTCAGCTACAGTAATAATTATATTAAGTGCCGTTACGTATGCATAACGTTTACTTGTATGATCCTCATTCATATGAACTTTCCTCTCGGCTTTTAGTGTACCAAAAAAGTCCCACATTTGCAGTGAGACTCCTCATAAATTTTCAGCTTTTACATTATAATCAACAATTTCAAATTTTCCATTGTCATGCAGAATTCCACGACTGACACTACCATTATCTGGAAATGGAATATCATGAATCCCGTCACTCTTATTCCAGTATTTAATCGCTAATGTTCTAATAAAATCACCGTGGGTAACGAGTAAAACCCTTTTTTCATTTCTAGTTAAGTTATGCAACAATGCGATTGCTCGAATCATGCGATCATCAAATTCTGCTGTATTTTCAGCCAAATGTCGGGGATCAGCTTTTTTGGTTGCTTCACGAAAATTATACACACCTACTGAGTTAATTATTTTACCAACATTAGTCTCATGACCAATGCCTGCCGCTTGAGCAACCTGATCCCAAGTATGGTCTATATCGTCCCCTTCAAAAGATCCAAAAAATACTTCTCGAAATTCTGGTAATTTTTTAATCTTACCAATTTCAGATACCACGTTAGCATTTTTCATAAGGTGAACCGTGTCAATTGCTCTCTTCAAATCTGAAGAATACATATTATCAAAATGAACCTGACTCAATGCTGAGGCCGTCTTCTTTAAATCATTAATCCCTTTAACAGTTAGTGGGGAATCACACCAACCTTGAACTTTGTTTAGTTGGTTAAACATCGTCTCACCATGACGGACTAAATAAACTTCCGTTGCCAAGATAAAAATCCCCCTTCCTTTTTATAATTGTAACAAAGCCGCTATAAATATGCTTTGTAAAAGAAATAACCTGCTTGAAAGAACGCCAAACAAGCAATAAATATCCTAATTATTTTAGCAGAAACGTGCCGTAAAATAATTGGGCCAATATAACCACCAATAAACATCCCAATTGCTAATGGAATTGCCTGTAACCAATAAATATGGGAAGTAAAAGCAAAAATTATCAAAGCAACTAAGTTTGCTAAGCCGGTAATCACATTTTTAATGGCATTAATAACAATAAATCTATCATTAGTAATATAAGTTAACAGTACCAAAACAATGACGCCACCAGCGGCACCAAAATAGCCCGTATAAGCGCCCATTCCTAATAATGCAATAATATATAAAATCCGTTGCCAGTTTGCCCGCTTTTTAGGAGTCAAACTATGATGCTTCCCAGTTACAAGCACCATGATCCCAGAAAAAGCGATAAAAATAGGAACTACTTTTTCAAAAACGTTAGATGGAAATGACAACAATAAAGAGCAACCAATAATTGAGCCCAAAACTGTAAAGATTGAAAAGAAGCCTACCTGTTTCCAATGCCCCTTTAGCTCCTTAGTTGAAGAAATCGTGGAACCAATACTCGTCCAAATCAGCGCCGCATCGTTAGTTACATTCGCGTATACTGGTGGTATCCCTACCGCAAGTAATACAGGGTACGATGCAAGCGAGGCCATTGAAGCTACCGATGAAAGTAATCCACCAGCCACTCCGCCTACTAAAAGAAAAATTATTGTTCCGATTGAGGTCATAGATAAACTCCTTTTACATAATAGTCTTATCCATTATAATGCAATTAAAGAACGAATAAAAAGAAGGTAATAAATAGTGTCTACATATGAAACTTTAATCTTCATCCCTGAAGGAAGTTTATTAAATGAAAAAGTAGCTGAAAGAAATGCTTTAAGGCAAACGCTAAAACATTTTCAACATGAATTTGGACCAGCAGAACGTTTAAAATATACAAGTTTACAAAAACAAGTAAAATTATTACCACAAAACAAAAGAATTGATTTGTTATTACAAACTTTTTTAAAACAGGACTTATCCGAAACTAAAGCTGTCTTTGAACATAAAATGCGGGAGCAAGACCAACTAATTAAAGGAAGTCCCGAATTTCTTGACCAAGTAAAAGGCAAGTTAAATTTAATTTTACTTGCAAAAGAAAGTAAGGGACAAATTTTGCCTCGTTTAGCGAAAAGTGAACTGATGAATTATTTTAGCGTCCAATACTTTAAAGATGATTTTAGCAAGCCTCTGCCTAATAAAGATATCTTCTTTAAAATTTTAGATGATAATCCCACAATCGATCCAGATACAACGTTGGTAATTGGAACTAACCTTGATGAAGAAATTCAAGGTGCAGAAAACACTAATCTATATTCATTATGGCTTGCTCCCAGGAAAGAAAAACTTCCTATCAATCCACACCCAACGCTTCATTTATCAAAATTAAGTGATTTATTATTTTACCTAAACCTGAATTAACAGTTACAATATGATATGTAATCAATTTCAGAAAGGAAGATGCTTATGACTAAAGCTGCTGTAGTTTTTGCAGATGGCTGTGAAGAGGTTGAGGGACTCAGTATTATTGATGTCCTTCGCCGTTTAGGAGTTAAAGCCGACATGATCGGCTTAACTAGTAAAACTATTAACGGTGACCACAACATAAAATTAACTTGTGACAAAATCGTTGATAACAGTTTACTTGATTATGATTTAGTTGCTTTCCCTGGTGGAAAAACTGGTGCAGAAAATTTACGGGATAACAAAAAATTGCAAGATTTAATGGTTAAACGCCACAAAGAGAACAAGTGGGATGCTGCAATGTGTGCTGCTCCTATTGCCTTAGCTCGCTATGGACTTTTAGCTGATACTAATTACACTTGCTACCCGGGATTTGATGAACAAATTAAAAAGGACGCCCCAACTGGCCACTTTAAAGAAACAATTACTGTTACTGACAAAAACAAGAAGATTTTAACCAGTCGTGGTCCTGCTACTGCTTGGGCATTCGCTTATGCGATTGCTGAAGTTTTAGGAATTGACACCAAAGCTTTAAAGAAAGGCATGCTTTACGATTATCTAGCTAATAATATTCAAGACAGCCTTTAATCATTTATTTTAAGAAATAAAAAAGATATCCCAAATCGGGATATCTTTTTTTGTATAAGCGTAAATATAGAAATTAACGCTTTGAGAATTGAGAAGCTTTACGGGCTTTCTTCAAACCTGGCTTCTT
>ENA-UOOK01000489-UOOK01000489.1-fermentation-metagenome-genome-assembly--contig:-NODE-489-length-52247-cov-8.749272_pt1 | contig 52247 bp, 38 predicted proteins | sample MGYA00245777_ERZ724023 | MGnify/ENA primary metagenome ERZ724023 (study PRJEB28704, sample SAMN03018312) | fermentation metagenome | biome: anthropogenic terrestrial biome; feature: soil; material...
TGATAGCGTCCTTTATTGTATGCGATTGGTGCAAAAAATGCTCATAAGCGGTACGCCTGCTAAATGGGACGAAAGCAAAGCAATGATTAAAGAACGCAATCTTGTGCTCTTTAATGGCTGCCAATAATTCGGCCTCGTATTGTTCTGTTTTATCTGTCATCTCAAATAAAATTACTCACAGCGTAAAAAATCGCTGTAAAGATTAAATAAATCCCTGCCACAGCTGCCATGAGTTTGGCTATTGCGGCGGCGGTGTTGGCTGTTGTTCCTGGAGGTGTTTTCATTATTTCGCCTCAAAATAAACACATTTAACTTTTCGAACATTGCAATTGGGTTGTGGTGTAGGCCCGCTGTGCCGGCTGTCACAATCCACAAGCCCAAATTGTTGTGAATTGCTTTCAAATTGTATCTTTGAGGAACTGATAACAGCCTTGATGAACTATTGCATTACCTCCCGCTTGTTGTGAATTGCTTTCAAATTGTATCTTTGAGGAACTGATAACAGCAACGTAAAAGTAACCGCCGCAATTGAGAATGTTGTGAATTGCTTTCAAATTGTATCTTTGAGGAACTGATAACAGCACACATCAATACGATGCATAACAGGAAATAGTTGTGAATTGCTTTCAAATTGTATCTTTGAGGAACTGATAACAGCAAAGATGCACAAATCGACATTGCACAAGCAGTTGTGAATTGCTTTCAAATTGTATCTTTGAGGAACTGATAACAGCAAACTTTCAGTATGCATTTGAGCAATTTCAGTTGTGAATTGCTTTCAAATTGTATCTTTGAGGAACTGATAACAGCAGACCTCAAATTAATTCACTAACAAAGAGGCGCTTATGGCTGATTTCAGGATTGAAAAATGCATGTTATCATTAAGCAGAAAAGCCCTGTGGCAGGGCTTTTCTGTTTTATAGCACTAGCACTTCACCTTTGAGCTAAAAGAGCTCAAGTTGCATATATGGAGTGTGTTTTTCTTTAGGCTCTTTTCCGTAATAGATTTCCATGTCTGCAAATTGTTTGTCTGTAATTTTTACTATCCCGATATTACCTTTTACTGGGAGACTGTTTTTTACTCTGCGGATATGCACATCAGCATTTTCACGACTTGGACAGTGTCGGATATAAATCGAAAACTGGAACATAATAAAACCATCTTTCAGCATTTTCTTCCGGAAGTCGGAATAGATTTTTCTATCCTTTTTGGTCTCTGTTGGCAAATCAAATAGCACCATTACCCACATAACTCGATATTCGTTTAGTCGTTCCATTTCTCAGGAAATTGGGGATATGAAATTTTTCGTAATGAGCCTTCAAAGCAATCGTTAAGGGATGCCGTGGTTTGCGATACCGCGATCATTAGCGGACTCCTCTTTTCGTTGATAATTACGTCAACTTGTGGAATACTTAAAAGTCGCCATTTTATCTCTTTTGAAAGAGAGGAATAATCAACACCGCTTTTTACAATATCCAGAACGATTTTGTCAACGAAGGGGCGGTAGGGCTCCATAATGTCGTCGGCCAGACAAAAAGCATTGTATCTATTATGATGATGGATGCCAAGTGTTGGCAAAAGGCCGGAGGCAACAAGGGCACGTGCCACGAGCGCTCTTAGTATTGCATAGCCATAGTTCAATATATTGTTGGGAGGATCTTCGTCCCTTCCTCGTTTAAAGCTTTGGATGGGAAAGATGTTTGCCCAATAATAGGCTGCTGCCCGTGCTTCATGGTTTTCTCCGTCACCAGAGCTGACCTTTGAAGCCCAATGATACATATTTTCTACATTTACAGAGCTTGTGTTTTTTAACAATTCAGCCTGGTTCCCTATTTTCGCCTTTATTGTCTGCTGCCATAGCTGTTTTTTGAGCGGGAGAGAGGCTCCAATTTGCGTGCGATATCTTTCTGATTGAACAGTGTTCCCACTAAGAGGAAGTAATAGGCCGGCCGGGTGATGCGTACTGTCGCAGCTAATCAAGGCGCAATTATTTGTCAGAAGCTTGTCTATAAGGGCGTGAGTAAGGGTGATTTGCTGATGGTCAGTAATCACAACGCCAATGTCTTCAATAGGGATGCTGTTTTGTCCCGATTGATTGTCCATTCCTTGAGCATCGGGCAGATTTATAATTAACTGCTCATTGCGTGTGCTTAGATAAGCTGGATTTCCGAAGTACAAAGTCTTTTTTATCATGTAGGCAACAAGAAAAAAGTCCTGAATTTGGAGATTATAGGTTGCCCTTTGTGTACGGTGGTTATAATTAATAGGTTACATCTTTAGCGAGCTTGATTTTGGAGATTTATGATAAGAATTATTTTTCGTACAATAAGGGCGATTTACTTAGAATTGGTATGCTATTAAATCAATAACACCTTAGCCAACAATTTTTACTTGTTGAATAAGGTGTTATTTTTCCAATTGCTTAAGATCTATTCTTCGCCGATTGCGATGATTAGACCAATATGATTAATACGAATCTTTACTATACCTTCAATTGAATTTAATCCGCAGCGCAACCATGTAATTCCCTTGAGATTATTATTGTTTTCTACAGTAGTTTCCAGGTGATGGCGAAAAAAATAGTCTTTTGTTGCTATTTTCTGCACTCTGAAAAGATTCGGGCTGATTAGCGCATAATTCTCTGGGTTCAACAGGTCAATTTCATTGGGCTTAAACCCTGTTTTTTCATTTGGGAAAACAAAGTACTCGTTTTGTTTCATACTAAAAAGGAATTCCCAGCCTTCATCTTTCCGATAATCTTTGTCAATAATCGGTAACCTCAATGAAGCCCGTGTGGTGGCCTCAAAAAACGAAACCACGTTTTCCTGCAAATTACCTTCCTTGTCGCGATATACTGCCACGTGGTGGTTGTTTCCGGTATTCACAAAATCGGCAGGAATTGTTTTACCGTTTTCGTCGAGAATGAGATTCCCATCTTTATCTTTTTTGTCGCGCAATGCCTGTGCATTTGCGATCCCGGTAATGGTAACCCTTTTAAGGGCTATGCCCTTTTGATGATTTAGCCAAATAGGATATTCATCCAGGTTAGAGAATGCTTGTTTTGGGTTGTTGTCATACTCTCTAAGTCTTTCTTCAAGTTTTTGACGTACCTTTTTGTCCACGACTTTGTCTATTCTTAAATCAGGCCCTACATCTTTGCGAATGGTGTAAATCGTTTCAATATCAACAATTTTTACTTTTTCAGGGACAACAATAGTTCTGGCTGCATCCACGTAAACAGGATTATTGGACATGCTATTCCTACCGGTGAATGCTTTCTTTGGATCATTCCCAAATTCGTGCAACCTTTTTAGAAGTGCTTCCCGATATATCTTTTTAGATACCTTAGCAATTAATGTTTCATCAAATGAAGCACCAATCTTCACTTCCTTAGTTGTGTAAACCTTGTTGCTACCATAAATGGTTTCGTTATGCAACTGACCTCGTGGTGTTAGTTGTATTTTTTTGTTGGTTCCGTTTTTCTTTTTGGTGATATTAATGTTTTTTGTAACTACCTTGTTCTTTGCCTTAATGGAAACAAGTGTATTGTCAAGGTGCTTTTTGGCCAATGCCCTAAACTGCCCAATGGGCATAGGTGGTTTAAATCTCAGTTTACCTCTGTCGTCGCGGAATAACTCATTTGTTTCAATGCCGTATATGCTTCCGCTTTTATCGCTGCGAGCATTAAGATTATTCAGATACTGAATGTGGCTGCGTTTGGTAAAAGCAATGGTTAATGCATCCATGGCATGGTGGCGATGGTCGTTGCGTTTAGTCCAATCTTTTATGCGTTTTATGCGCTGTCCTTCCCTTCCTTCGATAATTTCAGTGAGTCCAAGTTTGTCATACTTTTCCCAGTTTAATTCCTGCATAACATCCACTAGCTGCCAATCCTCCCTCAAACGGTCAGTTATAGAGCCTGTGGTAGTAACTACATCATTTGCGATTTTTTCCAACATTCCTTTTGCAGCACGGGCAATATATTGCGAATCCCGGAGGTCACGCTCTATGAAATCATCGGGAATGTCTTTGCCTTTCATTTTTAACTTTCTGCATTTGGTGAGGCTTATTTTCCCGGCCTTTAATAAGTCATCTACTATTTGAGTGTACTCAGAAAGCATTTCAGCTCCATATTTATTGGAGATATAATCATAAGCTGTCTCGTTTCCTTTCTCAATATTGATATCTCTCCTTTCAAGCGTTTTATTTGAGAATGAATCGTCGAAAAGTCTTGATTGTGGAATGATATGCTCAATGTCGAAATCATTTGTAAATAATTTCTCTTTAGGAATGTAGGTGTTGGAGTATAGAGTCTTGCACCCCCTGGTTTCCAGCTCTCTGTATAGTTTGTAACGAATCAGGTCGTTACGGCTGACATGATCAAGACCAAATTCACTTTTCAGAAGTTTTCTAATTTGTTCGTTTTCGGTTGTTGTTTTATTGATTGCCGTAGTCATTTCTTCTCTTTCATCAGCACTTTTTTTGAGTTCTCTGGCTAATTCTATTCTGATCTCATCTGGCTTCCCATAAGCGTCTATAACGCCATTGACAACGTTTACAAGCTGGTTTAATATTTTCTCTACTACAGGGTTGCGCAAGGAGTTTTTAGGAAGATTCTCCAAACGGTTTTTGTAGGTTTTATTTTTAATCTCTTCCTTAGTTAATGAACTTGCTGAATGTCTATAACCTGCAAACTCACATGCACTTGGCTCTTCCTGTCTTTCTTTCCTTCCGCCATAGGCAAATCCCTCTTTTAAGTGAGGCAATATCTTACGCATAGCTTTTGTGCTCAGGCTTCCGTAGTCGTCTTGCAGCGAAATGCTTGCAACAATGGCAGCATATTCTTTTGGGAATCCAGTTATTGCACTAATTTTTTCGATAAGGGATTCGGTTCCGGTTTTCGAATTGTCGCCTTCATAAGAATATAAAAGATGCCACAGCTTAAAAAGAGCTTGTTGCTGGATGTCATGACCTTCAGTTAAAGCATCAAAGAGTAAAATGTTTGTATTATAGCCTAAAGCAGAGAAAATATCCTGAACCAATGAGATAATTTCATCAGCGCTCATTTTTGAAAATTCATGCTTACCATGCCCGCTTAATTCTATAATGCTTTGATAGGCCTTAAAGAATTCTGAGATGGTTCTGTTACCTTCAATTTTTTTGAAGTTGAGTTCTAAGTCTTTATGGTTTTTAAAGAGGATTTTTAATGCTTCGGAGCTACTTAACTCTTTTTTTATGAATAGTTCTCGCGCTAAGGTGTTCATCTCGTCCTGATCTAAAAATCGAGAAGCGCTGTTTTTCTTGTCAGTTACCTTCGTGTTATTTAGATTTTGCCATATTTTGAACTCTTGAAAAACTGGTGAGGATTTTGGACTAACCCTTAATCCAGTTGTTTTGCGTATCGTTTTGCCATTAACTACAAGCTCTATTTCGCGACTTTCGAATTCGCAAAAACTGATAAGTCCTTTCTGGCTTTTAAGTCTGCGTTGATAGAAAATTATAATGTCGCGAATTTCAGATTTTAAATCAGGTGTTAACTCTTTATGATATATGGATTGAGTTTGCCAAATTTTTTCAAACTCATCCAAGTAATCCTGTCTGTAAAATACTTTATTGCGTAAGCTGTAATGAGGGTCAGCATCAAGTTTTTCCATTAAATATTGACCAACAGTTTGTTGATTGAAATAGAGTTCTTTGCTTCGATCGCTGATTGCCCCCAAATAACCACTTGAATTATTTAGTTGAATATTGATTTGCTGTAACACGATAACTAGCTGTTCAAGATCCAGTTTTTCAGATAGTGCTTTCGCACGCCACTCGTAGTTTTCGAATTTCTGCTGCGAAGCGTTTCCTTGTCTTTTAGTCCCCACAAGTTCAAACCCTTTTTCCTTAAATTCTTTGGCACAAATAGCCCAAACGGCATCTCGCTTTTTCCCTTGAAGCTCATTCTTTAGTTCTACTGAAAGGAAATTGGGATAAAAAGACAGCTGTTTATCAAATACCTTATCAAACTCAGATTGTAAATCGGAACGATAAAAGTCGGGTAGATACTTTTTCCCGGCTTGTAATAGTTGTAAGCAAAACTGGCCGGGAGTAAGGTTCTCATTGTAAAGTTTCTTTGCTACTTCCATTCCGTCAATTAAGCTGCCCTCATCTACTTCCTTTACCTTACGACTACTTTTATAACCTCGTTTTTTATTAATCATTAGCAGCACACGAGCTAATTGTTCCAATGAGATCATTTCGGTAGCTGCTTTCGCGCGTAAATTATAGGTTTCAAAAGTAGTATGGTTTCCGTTTTCAGATAAGGTTGTGGCGTCGCTGATAAAGCCGTTGCTTTTTAAAGTTTCAATTAGACTTTCTCTACGTAACTTGTAACGTTGGAGGTTGCGCCGCATTCCACGTTTCAAGGTTCGTTCGGCATTAGTCGTTATACTTTTGCCCTTTTCGAAGTTGGAAATTTCGTCAACAGAGAGTGGGTTTACTCTAACGCCTAGTTTAACAATTGATGATTTTTCATTAGTGTTTTCTGCTTCGTTAACTAAAGCCCAACCAATTGATGTGGTTCCTAAATCTAATCCTAATACCTTTTTCATCTGTTGCCTTTTTATTTAGAGTTATGTATAAAGTTCACAATATTTTACTATACTTTTTGATGTTATTATGGCTGTTTCATATTTGCATTTCCATAACAATCTGAATTTTTTATTAATAATTGGAAAAGTAATAAAAATATTGTAATATTGCCTTACAATTTGAAGCAATTCACAATAAGGATTATTCCGTTGTGAAAACATTAAAGGCGGGACGAAGTAATTCGTCTCGCTTTGTTTATTTGCGTCTTCAAGGTTTTTCCATTTCGGGCATGTATTATTACTTTCTTAAATCGCTTTTTTGCCGGTTGTTTTTTGCTACATATCAATTCTTCTATTGTTTTTGGTCGACTTTTCGCTATTGCTGTAGTCATTTTCTCCTACTTTTGATTCCGGATATTGTGCTTGTTGAATAAAAAATCTATCACCATGAAAAATATAAGTTATTTGTTTTGTGTGTTTTTGCTGATTTTTGGTATGGAAGTGAGGGCTGAGGAGCCTGACTATCTTGAGTTAAGCTGGAAGGAAGTTGCCCGTAAGATGCCTGATGAGTGGTATGGAAGTGTGGATGCCGCGAAGGTTGCTGAGAATGTAATAAAATATCAGAAGGATGTGGGTGGTTGGCCTAAGAATTTGGCGATGCACCAGGCTCTAAGCAGACGGGCTAAATCGCTGATTAAGGCTTCGGCTAAGGATTATGGCGCCACGATAGATAATGAGGCTACTACTCTTGAGATGCGATTTTTGGCCAGGGTATATGCCCTGCAAGGAGGGGAAGAGCTGCGTCGTTCGTTTATAAAGGGTTTGGACTATCTTCTGGAGGCGCAATATGATAACGGTGGCTGGCCTCAGTTTTACCCGGTTCGTAACCAGAAGCACTACTCGGTTCATATTACCTATAATGATAACGCGATGGTTAATGTTATGAATCTGCTCAAGGATGTATATGAAGGCAAGGAGTTCGCGGCTTTGCAGCTTCCCTCAAATTACATGGAGCAGGCAAGAGCGTCCTTTGACAAGGGAGTTGAGGCGATTTTGGCTACGCAAATTGTCGTCAATGGTGAGCCCACTGTCTGGTGTGCCCAGCATCACCGCGAGACCATGCTTCCTGTGCAGGCCAGGGCTTATGAGCTTCCATCTTTCAGCGGGTCTGAATCGGCCGGTATTACTCTTCTTCTTATGGATATTGATAAGCCTTCCGATAAGGTGATAGCTGCCGTTGAAGCTGCTGTTAGCTGGTTTGAGACGAATAAGATTGAAGGTTTCCGTGTTGATTGGTTTATGGATGAAAACGGCGAGATGGACCGTAAGCTGGTTGCCGATCCTGATTCGGGTCCTCTATGGGCTCGTTTTTATGACCTTGACAATGGGAAACCTTTCTTTTGTGATCGTGATGGAGTTAAGAAATGGAGCATGGAGGAAATAAGTCAGGAGCGACGTGGCGGATATGCCTGGTACACGGAGCAAGGCGCCAAGGTGCTTAAGAGGTATCCAAAATGGAAGAAGACTTTGTGAGTTTTATGCACAAAGTACACAATGGCTTACACAAAGGTCGCAAAGTATAGACCTCCAACAAGCTAAATATTTGATTGTCATTTCGGGCGAAGTGAGAAATCTATAAGTTAAGTCGTTGTGAAACGTTTACCGGACATCAATGCTTTTAAATTAATGAATCACTGTTATTTGGCTAAGAAAAAACTTATAACTTATAACTTGTTGACTGTTGACTTCTTGACTTTTTTAGCGCTTTTTTTTGAAGAACTCCTTAATAAGGCTGCTGCACTCGTCGGCCATGATACCTGTGCTAAGCTCCGTTTTTGGGTGAAGGGGAGAAGGTGAGAGGCGGGTAAATCCCCGTTGGCTGTCGGGTGCTCCTATGACTATCCTTGCTATCTGCGCCCAGTTAAGGGCTCCCGCGCACATGGTGCATGGTTCGAGGGTGATATATAGAGTGCAGTCATTAAGATATTTGCCGCCGAGATATTCGGCCGCGGAAGTAATCGCGAGCATTTCGGCGTGAGCTGTAACGTCATTAAGAGTTTCTGTGAGGTTGTGGGCACGTGCAATAATTCTTTCCCCGCTTACAATAATCGCTCCTACGGGCACTTCGTCTTTTCGGTAGGCTTCACGGGCTTCTTTCAAAGCCTGTTGCATAAAGTAATTGTCAGAAAAATCTATTTTGTCCATAATTTCTTTCTATTTTCGCAAAGATATTTGAATTTGTAAGAACCCTTGGTTTGGATCTTAAAAAGATTAGTTAAATGTACAGAACTCATACATGTGGTGAGCTTAGGCTTACAGATGCAGGAAAGCAAGTAACTTTAAGCGGCTGGGTGCAGCGTGTGCGCGACCTTGGCGGGATGACCTTTATTGATTTACGCGATCGGTACGGCATCACTCAGATAGTTATTAACAGCGAGACTCAGGCTGAGTTAAGCAGCCGGGCCAGAGAGCTTGGACGTGAATATGTGGTTCAGCTTAGCGGAAAGGTGGCCGAACGCAGCAGCAAAAATTTGAAGCTAGCCACCGGGGAAATTGAGATTGCCCTTGAGAAGCTTGTTGTGCTTAATAAATCCGCGCTTCCTCCTTTTACTATTGAGGATGAGAGTGATGGCGGGGATGAGCTGAGGATGAAGTATCGCTACCTTGACCTGCGCCGTAATCCCTTACGTCGCAATCTGGAATTGCGCCACGAAATGGGTATAGAGATACGAAACTACATGAACGATCGCGGATTTCTTGATATCGAGACTCCGGTGCTGATAAAATCCACTCCCGAAGGGGCGCGCGACTTTGTAGTTCCTTCACGCGTTCATCCGGGCGAGTTTTATGCTTTGCCCCAATCGCCCCAGGTCTTTAAGCAGCTTTTGATGATTGCCGGTTACGATCGTTATTTCCAGATAGTTAAGTGTTTTCGTGATGAAGACCTTCGTGCCGACCGTCAGCCTGAATTTACGCAGATAGACTGCGAGATGGCTTTTGTGGAGCGCGAGGATATCCTGAATACTTTTGAAGGCCTTACCAAGCACCTTTTTAAGCAGATTCTTGACATTGACATGGTCGAAGCTTTTCCTCGCATGACTTATGCTAATGCCCTTGAGTTTTACGGTTCTGACAAACCTGATATCCGTTTTGGGATGACTTTTAAGGATCTTACCGGCTTAACGGGGGATAGCGGTTTTAAGGTTTTTGACGAAGCGGAATATGTAGGCGGAATTTGTGCCGAAGGCCAGTCAGAGCTAAGCCGCAAGGATCTTGACAAGCTTACGGATTTTGTCAAACGTCCGCAAATAGGGGCTCAGGGTCTTATTTATGTGAAATACAACGAAGATGGCAGTTTTAAATCCTCGGTCGATAAGTTCTTTTCAGCTGAAAAGCTCAGGACTTGGGCCGACGAGATGGAAGCCACGCCCGGCGATTTACTTCTGATAATGGCGGGAGATAAGCTCAAGACCTTGAAGGCCTTGTGTGAGTTGCGCCTTGAGATGGGCAGTCGTATGGGTTTGCGCGATAAGGATGTTTTTGCTCCTCTTTGGGTTGTTGACTTCCCGCTGCTCGAGTGGGATGAGGAGGTTGGGCGCTTCTTTGCTATGCACCACCCATTCACATCTCCAATTAAGAAGGATATGGCGCTATTGGATAGCGATCCTGGAAAAGTTAGAGCTGATGCATACGATTTGGTAATCAATGGTGTTGAGCTTGGCGGAGGTTCGATAAGGATTCATGATGATAAGTTGCAGAAAAGGATGTTCGAGGTTTTGGGATTCACTGATGAGCAGGCTCGTATGCAGTTTGGCTTCCTGATGAACGCCTTTCAGTATGGCGCACCACCGCACGGGGGCATAGCCTTCGGTTTTGACCGCTGGGTGTCGCTAATGGCCGGTCTGGATTCAATTCGCGACGTTATAGCCTTCCCCAAAAACAATGCAGCACGCGATGTGATGATTGATTCGCCCTCGCCTATTGACAGCAAACAATTAGAAGAACTAAGTATCAAACTTGATATTAAAAGTTAGTTTTTAGAATAAAAAACAAGCTTAAAAAAAATGCCCGGTTAAATGCCGGGCATTTTTTGTAAGATGTTTAATCGTTATTGTAGGATCGCTTGTTTTCGAGGGGATTAGCGTACATTTCCATCAGAGAGTTGAAAATAAAGTCCCTGTCCATTTCAGGAATTCTGCTGATATGGTCTTCCACGTATTCAAGAAAGATAGCCTTTTCTTCGTCGCTGTATTTGTCAGAATACTGACAGCTATTATTGAAAATATCCCATGCTATGTAGTTGGAAGACCATAGCTTATAGTTTTGGTGAACGTGGGAGTCAATAATTTCGGCAAGGGCCGAAAATTGGTCATTTTTCACCGTAAGGGCGTCGATAGGGTTGAGTTCTTCCTGTAGGGGCTTTCCAAAGGCAAAGTGCACTCTTCCTTTTCGTCCTCGCAGTCCGGTGCCCATGTGCATCAGGTCATCGTCCTTTGTTTTCTGATAGTTGGGGTCGTCTCTTTTGAGCTGAAACTCTTTGGCTTTCAGGTAGTCGCAGGGGTCAAATTCATAGGAAATCGAAACAGGAACAATATTAAGCTGCTTGAAGTTTTTCATAATAGACTCCTGTCCGCTTATATTGAGCATTTTCAGGAGGCTAACCTGGGTTCTGTCATTTCCGTCTTTAGATCGTCCTTCACGCTGGGCTATCCAGATGCTGTGTTTTTTTTCTGTCAGTGTATAACGGATGTACTGTGATAGCAGTCGCGAGCTTTCCAACATTTGTTTAAGAGGCAGATTTCTTTTAACAATGAAAGTGCGGTTAAGCTTTACCAAATCCGTAATCCAGGGGTAAATCAGCAGGTTGTCGCCTATAGCTATTTCAGTTGTATTTGCGCCGTTTTTGAACAGCAAAACATTTAAGATCGCGGGGTCTAAGATAATATCACGGTGGTTGGAGATAAACAGGTGAGCCACATCCTGGTTGAGATTATCCAAGCCTTCTACACTAACACCGTTGGTCGTTTTATCAATAATATCAATAACATAGGCAGAAATGACTTCTTCCTGAAATTGCCGTATTGTTGATACATTCTTTAAGCTGTCGAGAAATAGAGTAGGGGGCGAATCAGGATATAGAAATCCGATTAATTTTAGAAACGACTCCTCATTTTTTAGACGATTGAATACGGTTTGAACCTCATGATCTTCGTATGGTCTTATAGATTCAAAGTTCAATTGTTGTTTATGCCCCATTATCTATTTTGATGGTTATACACAAAATTACATCAAACAATTAAGTTTTTAAAATATATAGCGTTAATAAATCTTGATGTTCGTAGCCCTGTTAATTAATCCCTAAGGAAAAAGTTGGATATTCGCTGTTTTTGGCGTATTATTATACAACCTTTAGACATAGTGAAGCGTACAAAGTGTGAAATTATGTATGATTTTATATTTAATTCAAAACAAAACGCCTTAAGATCTTAATAAATAATATCATAGATATGAAAAGAATCCTGGTCCCGGTCGATTTTTCGGAAAACTCTGTTTTTGCTGTTGATATAGCAGTACGGATAGCCAATTCATTGAAGTCAAAGCTTCGCCTGATGCACGTTCGCACCGGCAAGCAGTACTTTCCTGATTTTGCTAAGGATAATCCGCGTTTTATTATTGAAGATAATGATGAGGCCTATATGGCTCATTTGGTGGATAGAGCCAAAGCCAGGTATGATGTTGAAAATGGGGTGGTGGATTATAAGTTCAGACAGGGAAATGTGGTTAAGGAGATAACTAATCAGGCACACTACGATGATTCAATAATAATTGTTTGCGGTACGCATGGCGTTTCGGGCTTTGAAGATCGGTGGATTGGCAGTAATGCCTACCGGCTTGTATCTAATGCTCCCTGCCCGGTATTAGCCGTTCGCAAAGAGATGGATGTAAGTGGCGATCATAAGATTTTGATACCTATCGATTCGCAGAAAGTGAGCCGTATGATAGTTCCCAATGTTACCGGTTTTGCAAAAATCATAAATGCCAAGCTCTTAATTGTTGGAGTAACGCGCCGCTCAAGATGGTCTATCCCCGGTCTTATTGCTGCTTACGTGCGTCAGGTAGAACGCTTTTTACGCAAAAGCTATATTGATGATTTTGAGTCGCAGATGATTGATGGCACAGAGGGACCAAAGGATATGCTCGATTACGCCAAGTCGCATGGCGTTACCATAATAGCCTTACCGGTCAAGCGTAGTGGCAATCCCTTCGAGAATGTATTTTATCCTTTTGCCAATGAGTTGTTGAACATGTCTGATCTTCCGGTTTTGGCAATTCCGGAATACGAGGGTTCAGGTACAATTTTTGTGCGCTAGCTTTAGTAGTATTTTTTAATAAAATGGCTACTTTTGTATCGGTAATTTACAAAAACCGAAGATCGCATGAGAGCTAGCTTGCTATTATTATTAGTATCCCTGACTTCAATCAATGTAAATGGACAATCTTCTCCTTTCGAAAAGGTGAAAAGCCGTTCTTTGGGTGAAGGTCAAATTTTTATTAAGCAGTCGCCTGATGTCGAAAGGGCAATGAATGATTATGTTGTCAGCAACAGTCGCCTGGCTGGGGTTGAGGGCTATCGTATTCAGTTGTATTCGGGCACAGGCAACAATTCCAAGCAGGAAGCCCAGGAAGCCAGGTCGAAATTTCTGTCGCTATTTCCCCACGAGAAGGTTTTTGTAGAATACAGTGCACCTTTTATGCGAGTCAGAGCGGGCAGTTTTCGCCACAAACATGAGGCATTGCCGCTTTTGAAAAAACTTAAAGCAAGTTTTCCCTCAAGTTATATAGTCAGGGATTCTTCAATACCTTTCAGAGAGTTCTAAAATGTAAAGGTCTCTTTCGAGACGGGTTTTCGGGGCTAATCTGTTTTATTAGCGAATAACATAAGGAGTAAGAAAAAGTATGAGTGATCAGCTTAAACACGAGTGCGGCATCGTATTGATAAGGCTGCTGAAGCCCTTAGAGTATTACAAGGAAAAATACGACAGCTGGCAATATGGATTAAATAAGCTCTATTTGCTTATGGAGAAGCAGCACAATCGTGGTCAGGATGGAGCGGGAGTTGTAAGCCTGAAAATAAATCAGCCTGCGGGCAAAAAGTATCTTTTTCGAGAGCGTTCCAATCTAAGCAATCCCATACAGGATGTTTTCGCCAGGATTCATAAGCATTTTGCCTACGATTGCGATCACAATCCGGAGCTTTTTGCAGACCCTGTATGGGCAAAAGAACATCTGCCTTTTGTGGGCGAGCTTTATATGGGTCACCTGCGTTATGGTACTTTTGGCAAAGAATCATTAGAGTTTGTACATCCCGTGATGCGTGAGAATAACTGGCTTTCGCGCAACCTGGTATTGGCCGGTAATTTTAATCTGACCAATACTGACGAGATATTTAATGCCCTGATTGAGCTGGGGCAACAGCCTAAGGATTATACTGATACAGTGTCTATCCTCGAAAATGTAGGCCATTTCCTTGATGAGGAGAACCAGTTGCTTTTCCGTCAGTTTAAAAATGAAGGATATAACAATCGTGAGATATCAGCCCTGATAGAACGCAATTTGGACATCAGGAAGATCCTGGAGCGTTCGAGCAAAAAATGGGATGGAGGTTATGTTATCTGTGGAATGACCGGCCATGGCGATGCCTTTGTTACGCGCGATCCGATAGGTATTCGTCCGGCGTCCTACTATTATGATGACGAGATTGTGGTTGTAGCCTCCGAGCGTCCCGTTATTCAAACGGCCTTGAATGTAAGGGCTTGCAACGTGCATGAATTAAAACCCGGCCATGCCTTAATTATCAAGAAGGACGGGAAGATTAGCGAAGAAATGGTGGCTGTGCCCCAGGAGCGCCGTTCCTGTTCCTTTGAGCGTATTTACTTCTCGCGCGGCAGCGATAAGACTATCTACCTGGAGCGTAAAGAGCTGGGACGTGAATTGGCGCCCCAGGTGCTCGAGATGGTTGATTACAATTTAAAAGATACCGTGTTTTCATATATTCCCAACACCGCCGAGACGGCTTTTTATGGCATGGTTGAGGGTATCAGGAGCTATTTGGTGGACTGGCGCATGAAGCAGGTGAAAGCTTTAGGGTCAAATCCCGATGCGAAGAAGTTGGAGGAGATTTTGTCGCTTGAGCCTCGTGTTGAGAAGATTGCTGTTAAGGACGTTAAGATGCGCACCTTTATCACTGCAGATGCCTCACGCGATGATATGGTGGCACACGTGTATGACGTTACTTACGGTATTGTCAAAAATCATGTTGATACTTTAGTGATAATTGACGACTCGATTGTGAGGGGTACAACTTTGAAAAGGAGTATTTTGAAAATACTTGACAGGCTTCATCCAAAAAAGATTATTGTTGTATCATCGGCGCCGCAAATCAGGTACCCTGATTGCTATGGAATTGATATGGCTAAGATGGCTGATTTTTGCGCTTTTACGGCTGCAATCAGTTTGCTCATGGAGACCGGCAAGCAGTCAGTTATCGATGAGGTTTATAAAAAGTGTAAGGCCCAGCAGAATATTCCGAAAGAAGAGGTTGTTAATTACGTCAAGGATATTTACCGCCCCTTTAGTGATAAGCAGATTTCTGCCAAGATTGCCGAGATGCTCAAACCTGAAGATTCTGAAGCGGAGGTTGAAATACTGTTTCAAAGCGTTGAGAACCTTCATAAGGCCTGCCCGAACGATACAGGCGACTGGTATTTTACCGGCAATTATCCCACACCCGGCGGAAATAAGGTGGTCAATAACGCCTTTATCAACTACATAGAAGGACGCAACCAAAGGGCGTACTGTTAAGAAGTTATGAGTTATGAGTTATGAGTTGTGAGTTTCGGGTTTCCACTCACGTATTTTTATATCATCGGGGAAAGCGATAGGCTTGTAGATTGAGCGTCCTAAGATGGCACGAAGACATTCCTGGATGCCCTCGGCTACGCTGGGGTGAGGATAAAAGATCTTAAGCACTTCGCCAAGAGAATCTCCACGGTTGATAAGGTGAGCCACAGATACTATGTAGGCCGAGGCCTGCGGCCCGGAGGCTCTAACTCCCAGCAGGCGATGCTCGTGGTCGTTGCTTACCATTATTTTGATAAAGCCTGTGGTACTGCGCATAGCTATGTTTCTGTTGACCAGTTTGTTGGAGTAATATGCCGCGATATAAGGAATGCCGGCCGCCTGCAGCTTTTTCTCATTTGCCCCTACTGCTGCCACTTCCGGTTTAAAAAACATCAGGGTGCTCATGTGAGAGTAGTCCAAAGGATTGCCTTCGGCACCGGCCATTTGTTCGACAGCCCTGCGTCCCTGTAGTTCGGCAACGCTGTACAGCTGCGAATGTCCGGTAACATCTCCTGCCGCGTAGATGTGTGAGGGCTTTCCGTTTATCAGTACCCTGCAAGATCCGTCTATCTCGAGGGTTCCCCTTTCAGTGGGTTTTAAGCCCGCGTTTTGGGGCTTAAGGCGATCGAGGGTAGAAACACGTCCGATAGCAATCAGAGCCACGTCAACCTCAATTACTTTGCTGTGTCCATCATCGTAATCAAGGATAACTTCCAAATAATCGGGATGTTTTATTATTTCACGCAGCTGAGCGGTATGATGAGTAATAACGCCGTTGTTGGCGAGATTGCGTGCCACATATTCACTTATATCTTCATCCTCATAGGGCAAAACCCGTTTTGCGCGGTCAAGCAGGTGAACTTCGGTTTGCTTGAAGTTTGAGAATATCGTGGAAAACTCACAGCCTATGATTCCCGAGCCTATAACAATTATTCGCTCAGGGAATTTTTTCAGGGAAGTAATTCCGTTTGAGTCGATAATTCGCTCACCGTCAACTTCAAGACCGGGGTATTCTCTGGGCTTGGAACCTGTTGCAATCAGGATATTTTTCCCTCCGACAACTTGTTCGCCATCCTTGGTGGCGACGCTTAGCGAATGGGCATCGATAAAAGTAGCCATGCCGCGAAGCAGAGTGATTTTGCCCTTGCTTTCAGGCGAGTGAGCAAAGGTCTCTATCTGGCTGCGCATCTGGTACTGCTTTTCTTTCGCAGCGTGGAGCACAGTCTTAAGAACCTGGTTATAATCAACAGAAAGGGCGCTGGCACGATAGCCGCGGTCAACCCGCCCGGCAATTGAAAAGTCCTGGGACAGTTCATACATTGTTTTCGAGGTAAGCGCCCCGTTCATAATTCCGGCGCCGCCTAAATGTCCCCCTTCTATGAGGCATACCTTCATGCCGAAGTCCACCCCTCTAACTGCCGCTGAGAAGCCCGCGGGTCCGCTTCCTATTATTACCAGGTCGTAATTCAGCATATCTATTAGTCGTGCTTATCGTTCGGGTCGTAGGTGTCCACGTGACGATTAACTTTAGCTTCGTAAACCTCTTTGATAGTTATGATTATGCCTGTTTCTTCGACATCGCCAAAGCCGTCGTTAACGGAGGTTCCGAAAGTTTTCATCGAAGGCGATAGACTCATATATGCGTTGATAAGCGGAGGAATAGTCTCATTAAGTTCCCTTACTCGCTTGCTTAGTATCTTATAATCTTCTGTATATGAGTTTCCGCTGAATATTTTACTTACTTCCTCGGGCGATATTGTCGAAATAACAGGATTCTTTGGGTAAACCAGATTTTTTTTGTCTCTGAAATAGATGCCCATAAAGGCGCGGACAAGGTCGCGGGCCTCCTGATTTGACTGGGTGTACATGGTTACCTTTCCAAAGAAGTATTTCATGTGGGGGTTGTTGACCATCAGAGATCCGAGTCCATCCCATAAATTATCCAGGGCAAACAGGCTTTTAGCGCCCATCTTGCTCGACTGGTAGTGAGGCTGTACAAAGGAGCGGCCAAGCTCTATGGTGTAAGGCAGGTAGTCGTGAATAAACTCATCCGAAAAATTAAACAACTCGGCAGTTGCAATTTCCAGCTCGCCATAGCGGTTGACGGCAAGGCGATCTCCCATAATATAGCGGTATCCTCCAAGTATTTCTTTTTCAACAGGGTTCCACACTATCAACTGCCGATAGGGAACCTCACTGGTGTCGAACTCGTCAAGGTCGAGTTCTTTGCCTGTGCCTCCTCCTGCAGCTCTGAAGGTCAGTTCCCGCAAGCGTCCCACCTCACGAAGCAGATTAGGGGCCTCATTGGCCGCGAAATCATATATTCTGTTGTCACCTTTATTGGTCTTTCTTACAAAAAGCTCTTTTGTAAGTTCAGCTTCCAATACTTCAACGGGCACGGGTGGTATTACCGGTTTCATAAACTCCATTTATTTTATTTTTTTTAAAGCCGAAGCAAAATTAATCGTTTTTAGACAAGCCATATACAATTTCCTTGATTTTTTCGGCCGCTACTGAGGCATCCTTTTGTTCTTCAAGACTTTGCCATGGAATAGGCTCGCCAAAGCGCAGGGTCAGTTTTTTACCTTTTTGCTTAAACATCTCATCGGGAAGCCAAAGCATTTCTAAATTTGCCTTTATCTTAAGGCGTTTACGCCATTTAGCCAGATTGTAGAAGGTATTGGTGTTTTGCCCGTCGATATGCACCGGGACTATGTCGCGCTTATGCTGTATAGCTTTTTGTACAAACTTTTTTTTCCACTCAAGATCCTTTATTATTCCTCCTTTTTGCTTTCTGCTAACCAGTCCCGCGGGGAAAAAGAGTATTTGCGCCTCAGAAGCAAAAGTTTCCTCCAAAACTACAGCTGCTGCTTTGGAGTGCGCACCGTGCTTGTTGATAGGCAAAAAGATATTATTCAAACCTTTGATATTGAGCAAAAGGTCATTGACCGGGAATTTGATATTTTTGAATCTTTGTCCCACGGCACAAATTAAGGCAATACCATCCATGCCTCCTAATGGATGATTGGATGCAAAGAGGTAGCGGCCATTGGCATCCAGCTTATCCAAAGCTATTACCTTGTATGTCGCCCCAAAATCCTTGAGTATAGCTTCGCCAAAATCTATACCCTTGAGGTGGGTGTTTTGAATGATTATGCGATTCACGTCGTCCTGGTGAATCAGTCTTTTTAAAAAGCTGATAATAAAACGGGGAATATAGCGCAGCAAAGCAGGGTTCTTGCTTGCTATAACTTTTTCCACGTCAATCAGCAACTTGCTTTCTTCCTTTAGTTTATCCTTATCTTCTGAGTTCACAGCCTGTTGTTTTTATAGTACTCAATAGTGCAAAATTAATATTATTGTCCGGTTATTGTTAATTACAGGTCGTGAGTTGAAGTTTTATGGACTGGCGTGGGACTTTTAAGGTTTTTACGCTTGCTGCCGCACAAGATTCGACGTAGTCACCCAACGCATTTTCCTACACACAAGACTACGCCGAGCGGCGGTTAGCAAATTAGAATAGCAGTGCTTCCGTTGCCTTATAGCTTCATTTTGCAAATAAATTCAAAATTGTGGGTTAAAGTGGTTGATTGTGGGATGAAAATTATATACCTTTACCAGCTAAAGTATATAATTGTAATGGCCACGTTTATAGGTGATTTTGAATGCAAGCCTGATGCAAAGGGACGCATCGTGTTGCCGGCAGCCTTCAAAAAGGCTGTGGGGCAGGATAATACGCGTTTTGTGGTGCGTCGTGACTTGTTTGAAAATTGCCTTGTGCTTTACCCTTATTCATATTGGGAGGAGGAACTTGGCCGTTTGCGACAAAAGTTAAACCCCTACAAGCGTGAGCATAAGCAGTTTTTGCGTGACTTTTTCAGGGCTTCAGCTGAACTGTCCTTAGATGGCAACGGGCGTTTTTTGGTGCCACGTCGCTTAATGGAGCAGGTCGGCGTAAAGCGTGATGTGATACTTGTTGGGGTTGACAGATATATTGAGCTTTGGTCGGACGAGGCCTACCGGGCTATTATTGACAATCCTGCAGGATTAGCAGGTCAGGCCGAATTGCTTTTAGGAGATTCTGAGTAGGAGGCTTGAAACAAATTTAAAGCTTTGCAATGAAGTCAAATTATCATACACCGGTGTTGCTGCAACAATGCATTGAAGGTTTGGACATCAAGCCCGGGGGTCGATATGTTGATTTGACTTTTGGCGGAGGCGGTCATAGCAGGGCTATACTTGAGAAACTGGGGCCTAAGGGTCGCTTGATTGTTTTTGACCAGGATGAGGATGCATGGGAAAACCGGATTGATGATAAAAGGGTAGAGTTTGTACGCCATAATTTCAGGTATCTCTATCATTTTGCCAAATATCTTGATGCCATTCCTGTGGATGGTATTTTGGCCGATTTGGGGGTGTCGTCTCATCATTTCGACTCGGCCGATCGCGGCTTTTCCTTCCGTTATGAAGGCGCTCTGGATATGCGCATGAATCAAAACAGCGGTCAGACTGCTGCCGATTTGCTTAACACTGCCGACGAGAGAAGGCTGGTGCATATATTCAGGACTTATGGGGAGATTTCATCGGCACATAAGCTGGTATCTGAAATTTTGAAATTCAGGTCGGAAAAGCCCTTCACGCTAACTTCAGAATTAAAGGAGCTGGCATCGAAGTTTGCACCCCGAAAGGATGCATCACGTTTTATGGGACAAGTGTTTCAGGCGCTGCGCATTGAGGTAAACGGTGAGTTGGATGCTTTGCGCGAAATGCTTAGCAGTTCAGTTGAGGTATTAAAGCCCGGCGGTCGTCTGGTTGTAATGTCCTACCACTCGCTTGAAGACAGGCTGGTAAAAAACTTTCTGCGCAGCGGGGATGTTGAAAAATCGCAAGTCGAAACAGATGTTTACGGACATTCTAATCTGCCTTTTGATTTGCTAACAAGGAAGGTTATTGTTCCTACGGAAGCTGAAATAGAGCTTAATCCGCGTGCTCGCAGTGCTAAACTAAGAATTGGACAAAGAAACAATAATGATGTTTAAGAAGCGCAAGAAATACGAGGAGTTTGAGTCGGGCAATGAGGCTTTGCAGGATATCAAAGGATATACCTTTAAAGAGTTTATTAACGGACAGTTTTTTAGCAGCAGCTCGCTGGTGAAGCAATGGCCATACTTCGTGTTTGTAGTGATTTTGGCATTTATTTATATCAATAATCACTATGCTGTTGAAAAGCTTTTAAAAGAACAGGTAGGACTTAACCGCGAGTTGCAGGAACTCAAATACGAGGCAATAACTACTTCTTCGGAGCTGATGCAGATGAGCCGGCAGTCGGAGGTGGTGAGTAAAGTTAATGATGCGGGACTGGAGTTGGAAGTGTTGAAGAGTCCCCCGCGATTATTGAGAGTTGAAAAATAAAGGAGCGTTGATATGACCATAAAAAAAAGCATCATGTTCAGGGTAGGAGTAGTCTATCTCTTTTTCCTGGGGCTTGCTTTGTGGTTAATTATAGAGCTTATATCGCTCAAGGTCTTCAAAGCCGATAAATGGAAAGCAGCCTCGCGCGAGCTTGAACGCAGCGAGAATATCGTAGAGCCAAACCGCGGCGATATTCTGGATGTGCATGGAATGAAGCTTGCCTGCTCGGTACCATCCTACAGGCTTTATATGGATTTGTTGGCGGAAGGACTCAACGACAGGGCTTTTAATTCAGGGATTGACTCCTTATCATATCTCCTGTCAAATTTCTTCAGAGACAAGAGTGCCGCTGCCTACAAGCGTGATTTGCAACTGGCGCGTCAGAGAGGCCGGCGCTATCACCTTGTTCACCCCAGACGTATTTCATATACCGAATTGCAGGTGGTTAATAAGTTTCCGCTTTTTAGAGATGGTCGCAATAAGGGCGGGTTTATTCCCGAGCAGTATGACCAGCGAAAGCAGCCTTTTGGCACACTGGCATCGCGAACTATCGGCAAGCTTTATGGCGAAAGCTCAAAAGGCGGGATGTTGGGTCTTGAGCGTGCTTACGATGATTTGTTGCGAGGAACGCCCGGAACCAGTGTGATGAAGCGAATTTCGGGCAGGTGGGTGCCTGAGGTTGTAAGTCCGCCGATTGATGGCTTTGATATAGTTACTACTCTGGATATCGGGATTCAGGATGTTGCCGAACATGCTTTGCGTAAACAGCTCGTGAAGCACAATGCGCATCACGGCGTTGCTATTTTGATGGAGGTTCAGACAGGGGCTGTTAAGGCTATGGTAAACCTGCATCGTTTGAGTTCGGGTGTGTATGTAGAGGATCATTTTAATTATGCCATTGGTGAATCGGCAGAGCCGGGTTCGACCTTCAAACTTGCTGCTATAATGGCGGCGCTTGAAGATGGGGCAATAAAGATTAACGACTCAGTTGATACCGGTAATGGTGCTTACAGGTATTATGACCGCATTATGCGCGACAGTCAGCAAGGAGGATACGGCTGGCTAAGTGTTGCTGAAGTGTTTGAGAAGTCGTCCAACATTGGTATATCGAAGATTATTTATGAAAACTATAAGGATAACCCCCGGCGCTTTGTTGACAGGCTTTACAATATGGGTCTTAACAAACCTTTGGGAATTGAGATAAAGGGTGAAGGCCGTCCGGTGATGAAGTATCCCGGTGATAATTTGTGGTCGGGTGTTACCCTCCCGTGGATGTCAATAGGATATGAGGTTCAGATGACCCCCTTGCAAACCTTGACTTTCTATAATTCCGTTGCCAACAATGGAAAGATGGTTAAGCCTATGTTTGTTAAGGGTTTAAGTCGCCATGGAAAGATAGTGGAAAGATATTCGCCTACTGTGCTTAACAGTTCCCTGGCATCGAAAACGACTATTGAAACAGCTCATCAGTTGCTGCTTGGAGTGGTTGAACGGGGAACGGCCAGAAATATACGAAACAGTAACTACTCAATAGCCGGCAAAACCGGTACGGCACAGGTGGCAAAGGGAACCCAGGGTTATCAAAGAGGAGGAGTAGAGTATCAGGCCTCCTTTGTGGGATATTTTCCGGCCGAGCGTCCTCGCTACTCGTGCATTGTTGTTGTTACTTCACCATCGAATAATGTTTATTACGGTAATATAGTTGCCGGATCGGTTTTTAGAGAGATTGCTGACCGCGTTTATGCTACGGGTTTTGATTTTGTGGTAGAATCGGAGTGGGATGAGAGCTCAGAAAACAGCGTTTATCCTTATTCTAAGGGCGGAAGGGTGAGTGATTTAGCTACTATTTTTGAAGAATTGGACTATCCTGTTTACGAGCGGCATCCTGTCAGCGACTGGATATCAACGATGGCTTCGGATAGCGGCGTAGTTTTTCGTCCCAAGCCCGTCCCGGGTGGTCTGGTTCCGGCGGTTATCGGCATGGGCGCGAAAGATGCCCTGTCGATACTTGAAAATTTAGGTTTGCAAGTGCATTTACAAGGTGTAGGACGAGTTGTACATCAGTCACAGCAGGCAGGATCAAGAGTGCGTCCCGGCAGTACTATTTTTATAAGGCTTGAATAGAGATGCCGTATATAGGCAGATTAATATGAAGACTATGAAGCAGTTGAGTGAATATATTAAAGTGTTGAACCTTAGAGCAGAGGTGGCAAATGCAGAGCTTCCAATTAGGGAAATAACATTTGACTCACGGAGAGCCGGCGAGGGTACGATTTTCGTGGCGGTTCGCGGCTCTAAGACCGACGGACATCTTTATATTCCAAAGGCTATAGAGGCCGGATGCAGGGCTGTGGTTTGTGAGGAGCTTCCTTCAAGTACCGAAAGCGGGGTTAGCTACATGCTTGTTTCTGACAGCTCAGAAGCACTTGCCAGGCTTGCAGCTGTGCATTACGAACATCCCTCTTCGGATATTAAGGTGGTGGGTGTTACCGGTACCAACGGCAAGACTACCGTGGCTACGCTCTTATACAGATTAGCTGCTGAGCTTGGGTATAAGGCAGGATTGCTTTCGACTGTGGCCAATTATGTTGACAAAAAGCAGATCGAAGCCACGCATACAACGCCCGATGCTTTGACCTTGCAAGCATTGTTAAGGCAGATGGTTGATGCCGGATGCGACTACTGTTTTATGGAGGTTAGCTCTCATTCAGTAGTGCAAAAGCGGATAGCAGAAATAGACTTCAGCGGGGGGATATTCACAAATATAACTCACGATCATTTAGATTATCATCTTACTTTTGATGCCTATCTGAAGGCGAAAAAAGGTTTTTTTGATGAGTTGAAGAAAGACGCCTTTGCACTGGTCAACGCTGATGACAGGAATGCTCAGCTAATGACTCAGAACTGCAAAGCCGGGCTTAAGACTTTCTCTTTACGTTCGATGGCCGATTTTAGAGTTAAAGTGATAGAAAGTCTTTTTGAAGGGATGCATTTGGAAATTATGGGGCAGGAGATGTGGACTCCCTTTATCGGAAGATTCAACGCATCCAATCTGGCCGCGGTTTACGGTGCAGGCTATATGCTTAAGTGGAAGCCTGATGAGCTGATTGCTGCATTGAGCAAGCTCAGACCTGTTGATGGAAGATTTGAAACCATCAGATCGGCCGGCGGAATTACGGCGGTTGTTGATTATGCCCACACTCCCGATGCTCTTCAGAATATTATAGGAGCCCTCAACGAGATACGAGGTCAGGGCAATAGCCTGATTACCGTTGTCGGAGCAGGTGGCGACCGCGACCCTTTCAAAAGGCCTGTAATGGCTGCCGAGGCGGTAAAGGGAAGTACTAAGCTAATTCTCACCTCTGATAATCCGCGGAGTGAGAATCCCGAGACTATAATAGAACAGATGATGGAGGGTATCTCCTTTGCAGACCGTGGAAAGGTTATATCCATCACCAACCGGCGGGAGGCTATTCGCACAGCCTGCAGCATAGCCAAAGCGGGCGATGTGGTCTTGGTGGCAGGGAAAGGGCACGAGACCTACCAGGAGGTAAATGGAGTTCGCACTCATTTCGACGACCGCGAGGTGATTAAAGAATTTTTTGAGCAACAATTATAAAAACTAAATCATATAGCCCATGCTATTTTATCTTTATGAATATCTGCAATCTATTGATTTTCCCGGGGTGGGAATGTTTCAGTATATCTCGTTTCGTTCGGGGATGGCGGTGATTTTTTCGCTGCTGATAGCAACGGTTTTTGGAAAACGTTTGATTATGAGGCTTCAAAAGAAGCAGATTGGTGAGGTAGTGCGCGATTTGGGTCTTGAAGGCCAGTATCAAAAAAAGGGCACACCCACCATGGGCGGAATTCTGATAATTATCGCGATTCTTGTACCCGTTCTGCTTTTCAGCCGCCTCGATAATGTCTATGTTGTCTTGATGATAGTGTCGGTTGTGTGGCTCGGGGCAATTGGTTTTGTTGATGACTATATCAAGGTCTTCAAGAAGAATAAAAAGGGGCTTGCCGGGCGTTTCAAGATTATTGGCCAGGTTGGTTTAGGCATTATCGTTGGTCTGACCCTCTATTTTAACGATGATGTTGTGGCTCGCATTAAGACTCCCGTTCCCGACCGTTATGAGGAAACTGTTGAGGGTGAAATCAAGCAGGTGATGGTGGTGGAGACAATCAAGGCGCCGGTTACCAATGTCCCGTTTTTTAAGAACAATCGTATCGATTACAGTTCAATTTTCAGCTTTTTGGGAGATAAGGCAGAAGCATGGGGCTGGGTGTTTTTTGTATTGGTTGTAATATTTATAATAACAGCCGTTTCCAACGGGGCGAATATGACAGATGGGCTGGATGGGCTGGCGACGGGTGTTTCGTCAATTATTGGCGTAACGCTGGGTATCTTTGCCTACCTCTCAGGGCACGCAGTTTATGCTGATTATCTTAATATTATGTTTATACCTCACTCTCAGGAGCTGGTGGTTTTTATGGCGGCTTTTATTGGTGCTACCATTGGCTTTTTGTGGTACAATTCCTATCCTGCTCAAGTGTTTATGGGCGATACAGGAAGTCTGACGCTGGGTGGAATTATTGCGGTATTCGCCATATTGATACGTATCGAGCTCTTAATCCCGATATTATGCGGGGTCTTCTTAGTAGAGAGTATTTCTGTAATAATTCAGGTTAGCTGGTTTAAATACACAAAACGAATTTATGGTGAAGGAAGACGGGTGTTTAAGATGGCTCCCCTTCATCATCATTATCAGATGAAGGGCTATGCGGAGTCGAAGATAGTGACCCGCTTTTGGATTGTGAGTGTTATATTGGCGGTGCTGACTGTGGTAACATTGAAAATTAGGTAAGAAAGAATGCAAAAAGAGCTGGTTATATTGGGGGCAGGAGAAAGTGGCGTTGGAGCTGCTTTGCTGGCAAAAGCCAAGGGGATCGCTGTTTTTGTAAGTGATAAGGGGCTTATTGCGCCTCGTTTTAAAGAGGAACTCCTGGATGCAGGAATCAGCTTGGAAGAAGGACAGCATTCCGAAAGCCGCATAATGGCGGCCTCGGAGGTAATCAAGAGCCCGGGCATACCTGATTCGGCAGCCTTGATAAAAGCTCTTGACGCTGCTTCTATTCCGGTTATTTCGGATATAGAATTTGCCCTGCGTTACACCAAGGCTCATATTATCGGCATTACCGGCAGCAACGGCAAGACAACCACTACCTTATGGCTGCATCATATATTGCAAAGCGCGGGCTTTGACGCTGTTTTGTCGGGCAATGTAGGAGTCAGTCCTTGCAGGCGCCTTGCCCAGAGCGATCCTGCCATCTTTGTTATGGAGCTTAGCAGTTTTCAACTTGACCGGATGTATAATTCGCGAATAAATACCGCGATAATAACAAATATTACTCCCGACCATTTAGACAGATACAATTATAGATTTGAGGATTATATCGAGGCAAAATACAGAATCTTAAGTAATCAGACAGAGCAGGACAACTGCATTTGGAGTGCCGACGACCCTACTTTGAAACAAAGCTTCAGGGGTGACAGAACGGCAGCACGTAGCTTGCCTTTTGCCCTTAAAGCGCCTGCCGCAGCCTTTGTGAAGGGCGATATCCTGCACGTAGAAGTGGGCAACGCGGTTCTGGATATGCCGCTTGATAAGATAGCCTTAAAAGGTCGGCATAATTTGTATAACGCTATGGCCCTTGCCCTTGCGGGGCTTTCTTTAGGAGTTTCGCCAAAGGTGCTAATTGCCGGTCTTTCAAGTTTCAAAGGGGTTGAGCATAGGCTGGAGCCTTGCGCCGAGCTTGAGGGTGTTCTTTACATCAACGACTCCAAGGCCACCAATGTCGATTCTACCTGGTATGCCCTTGAAAGCATGAGCCGTCCTGTGGTTTGGATAGCAGGAGGCACCGACAAGGGAAATGATTATAGTGTGTTGAAAGAGTTTGCAAAACAAAAGGTAAGGGCGCTTATCTGTATGGGAGTTGACAACAGGAAGCTGATACAGTCTTTTGAGGGAGTTATTCCGGAAGTGATTAGCACAGACAGTCTTGACAAGGCCTTGAGGGCAGCCTCAAATGTCGCGAAGAAAGGCGATGTGATATTGTTATCGCCCGCTTGTGCCAGTTTCGATTTATTTAAGAATTATGAAGAGCGTGGCAATTTGTTCAGACAGAAAGTAATGGAAATGAAAAAATTATGAGTGAGAGTGTAAGGAAATATTTGAAAGGAGATACAGTGATATGGAGTATTGTAATTATCCTGTCAGTTGCTTCGTTGCTTTCAGTATATAGTGCCACAGGATTTTTGGCCTATAAACATCAGGGTGGCAATACATCATATTATATGTTTAAGCAACTGTTTTCCCTCAGCGTGGGCTTTGGGATAATAGTTCTGGTGCATTACATTCCTTACAAGTGGATTGCCAGATTTAGCCTTATGGCGCTGTATGGCTCGATCTTGCTGCTTATTATCACTTTAGTGGCCGGCGTTAATTTGAATATGGCTTCCAGATGGTTAACGATTCCCGGCATAGGCATTACTTTTCAGCCTTCCGAGATGGCTAAGCTTGCTCTGATTGTTTATGTAGCAAAGATATTGGCTCAGTACCAGAAGGAGGATGATTCAGCGGGCGAAGCATTCAAACCCATTATCATTTATGTGTTGATTGTTGCAGGGCTTATTTTTAGAGAAAATCTGTCAACAGCATTATTGGTTGTTGGCGTTTCTGTGGCTATGATGTTTGTAGGGCGGGTTCCGCTTAAGTATCTACTGGGCAGCGGAGCAGTGGCTGTTGGCTTGTTGGCTTTGTTGCTTTTCGTGGCGCCTAAGGTCGATTTTTTGCCCAGGGCGGAGACCTGGGCCAGTCGTGTAGAGCAGTTTGTCAATCCCGATAAAGCAGACAAATCGTCTTCCTACCAATCGGATCAAAGCAAGATAGCCATTGCCTCGGGAGGCCTTCTGGGCAAAGGTCCCGGCAACAGCGTGCAGCGCAATTTCCTTCCCCACCCTTACAGCGACTTTATCTATGCCATAATCGCCGAAGAATATGGGCTTATAGGACCTGTTATTGTGCTTTTGTGTTACCTCTTTCTGCTGGCAAGGATAGGAGTAATTGTCAGGGAAAGTAATCGGACATTTCCGGCGTTTTTGGCCCTGGGTTTGGGTCTGATGCTTGTCTCTCAGGCCTTTGTAAACATGGGTGTCGCGGTGGGGATTTTTCCTGTTACGGGTCAGCCCTTGCCTTTGGTGAGTTTGGGTACTACATCAGTACTATTTACCTGTATAGCTTTTGGGATGATTCTGGGTGTAAGCAGGCATAATAATGAGTTAAAGGAGCAGAAGGAGGGTGATGAAGGCCTTAGCTCCCCTGAGGATGATGATGATAATTAAGAGCAGTATTGACATGGATATTTTGAATTGAAAGCATAAGAATACAAGTATATGAGCGTAAAAGTTATAATAAGCGGAGGAGGAACGGGAGGACATATCTTCCCGGCTATTTCCATTGCCGATGCACTGAAGAAGACTTTGCCCGAGTGTGAAATACTCTTTGTAGGGGCTTCCGGCAGGATGGAGATGGAGCGGGTGCCTGCCGCAGGCTACAAGATTGAAGGACTCCCGGTTGCGGGGTTTCAGCGTCGGATAACATGGAAGAATATTACTTTTTTCTTTAAGCTTGCTTCAAGTATGATGAAAGCAAGGCGCATACTGCGTCGCTTCAAGCCCGATGTGGCCGTTGGTGTTGGGGGCTATGCCAGCGGGCCTGTGCTGCGTGCTGCTGCATCGATGGGTGTAGCAACTTTGATACAGGAGCAGAATAGTTTTCCGGGAGTTACAAATCGCATTCTTTCCAGGAAAGCCGACTCTATTTGTGTGGCCTATCCGGGTATGGAGCGCTTTTTCCCTGCCGAAAAGATAAGTTTTACGGGCAACCCTGTCAGGCGCGACCTTACGAATAATGTGGATTTGAAAGAGGCAAATAAGGAATTTGGCTTAAACAGCGAGTTGCCTACGATTCTGGTTATTGGCGGCAGTCTTGGTGCAGGGAGCATTAACAAGGGAATTTCAGGAAACATTGAAGAGCTTCGCGGCAAGGATGTGCAGGTTTTGTGGCAGACGGGCAAGTTCTATTTTGACGATATTAATGAAATGCTAAAGCCATTGAAGCTGGATAATGTCAGGGCTATGCCTTTTATAAGCAGGATGGATATGGCTTATTCTGTTGCCGATGTGGTGGTGTCGCGTGCCGGTGCCGGTACAATAAGCGAACTTGCCCTTTTGGGGAAGGCTTCGATATTGGTTCCCTCGCCCAATGTATCTGAAGATCATCAGACAAAGAATGCCATGGCACTGGTTGATAAATCGGCCGCTATTTTGGTCAGCGATGCCGATGCTCCGCATAAGTTGCTGGCTGAGGCTCTTAACTTGCTTAGTGATGGTGATACACGCGAAAGTTTGTCGCGAAATATCCGCTCATTGGCTAAGCCTAATGCTGATATGGACATTGCAGCCCGGGTGTTGAAACTGGCAGAACGAGATAAGTAATAAAATTGAAGATATGATTACTCCGGAGGGTATAAAGCAGGTTTGGCTGATAGGAATAGGCGGCATAGGAATGAGCGCTTTGGCTCGTTATTTTAAAAGGATGGGGCTGCCCGTTGCAGGTTATGACCGTACACCCTCACCGTTAACCGATGCTTTGCAAAAAGAAGGTATTGAAGTATATTTTGACGACTCTCCTGAGCGTATTGAGCCTCAGTACCGGAAGGTTGAGGATACCCTTGTAATTTATACTCCGGCTGTAGGAGAGGAACAAGCGCAGTTGCTTTGGTTTCGCGGGCATGGCTTCAGCGTGATGAAGCGTGCCAGGGTTCTGGGCTTGATAAGCTCGGGCAGCAAAGGGGTTTGCATATCTGGCACTCATGGTAAGACAACTATTTCCACTTTGACGGCACATCTTTTTAAGGAGAGCCACCTGGGATGCACAGCCTTTTTGGGAGGTATTTCAAAAAATTTTGGCAGCAATTTCTTGTGGGATGAGAAGTCTGACTACGTGGTGATGGAGGCTGATGAGTACGATCGCTCATTTCTGTGGCTCCAGCCTCAGACGGCTCTTATTTCTTCTGTTGATGCCGATCATCTTGATATTTACGGAGATCGTGAGAGCTTTATACAGGCTTTTTCCGACTTTGCCGCAAAGGTGCGTGAAGGTGGTAATCTTGTTGTTAAGGAAGGACTCGATGTTGATTTGTCGGCTGTAAGGGGAGTTAAGATGTACCGCTATGCCTTAAATAGCATGAAGGCAGATTTTTATGCTAAGAATATAAGGATAGAGAAGGGGTATTACAATTTTGAACTGCAAACTCCGGACGGCCTAATAGAGGGTTTGAAAATGGGCATTCCAGGTTTGTTAAATGTTGAGAATGCTGTTGGCGCACTTGCTTTGGCTTATCTCAACGGAGTTAAGGCCGACGAGCTTCGCGACTCACTTCCTCTTTTCAAGGGCATTAGTCGCCGCTTTGATATTCATGTCAAGTCAGGTTCTTTTATCTATATAGATGATTATGCACATCATCCTGAAGAAATTAGAGCCACTATTGAAAGTGTCAGATTGATGTATCCCGGTTATTATCTGACAGGAGTCTTTCAGCCTCATTTATATACCCGCACGCGCGATTTTGCCGAAGAGTTTGCCTCTTCCTTATCGGCGCTTGATGAGGTGATTTTGTTAGATATTTATCCGGCTCGTGAGCTTCCGATTGAAGGTGTTAGCAGCAAAAGTATAGGAGATAAAATTAGCGGGACGCCGGTTAAGTATTATCATTATAAGGAGCTGACAGAGGCTGTGGAAATCAAGGATGTGCCTCAAATTGTGATAACGATGGGTGCGGGCGATATCGACCGTTTAGTTCCGGCTCTATCAGAGCGATTTAGGAGGCTTATGGAGAGCTGAAATTGTTTAAAAGATTGATTAAGTTGTTAATAAGTATTGTGATTTATGTGTAGGGTGTTGAATTCAAAAGAGTTATATTTAGCCGGCTTATTGGATTCCGGCGGCAGATTATGAAAAGAGCTACGAAAATATTGAAGTGGGTGCTTGTGCTGGGTTATTTTCCCGTGATGCTATCCTTTGTTTCGCATAGCCACAAGGAGCTTGTTTGCTCGGAGCTTAATGTTAAAGTTAGAGATAGCGACGAGTCGCGCTTTGTTGATGCTGAAGATATAAGGAAGAGGGTGTTGGCTTCTTATCCTGATTTGCTGGGTGGAACTGTTAACTCGCTTAACTTTGATGAGATGGAGGCTTTTGTTAAAAAGCATAGCTCGATTCGCTCCTGCGAGGTTTTCAATTCCGGAACCGGAGTGGTCAATATCGAGATTACACAGTTTAAACCTATTGTCAGGGTGATTGCATCTGATGGCACCTTTTATATGGATGAGGAAGGGCATAGAATTCCCGTATCCTCACGTTTTTCGGCCAGAGTGCTGGTGGCTAACGGCACCATACCCAAAGAAAAAGATGAGCTTTTGCATGTTGCCGGGCTGTTAGTGTCCGACCCTTTTTGGGAGGCTCAGATGGAACAAATTTATATACGCAGAAATAACGAATACATACTGGTCCCAAGGGTAGGTGATCACTTGATTTTGCTGGGTCAGCCCGAAGACGTAGAGCTTAAATTGCGGAATCTGAAAGCTTTATATACAAGTGGTATGAATCCTAAGGAGTGGAATGACTATCAGGTGATAAACCTTAAGTATAAAAACCAGATTGTATGTTCGCGAGACCGTTCGCTTTAGAGATAAAAATTAGAGTATAACAGAGATATTAAACCCGAAGAGAATGAACCAGGAATCAAAATTAATTGCAGCTATTGATATCGGAACCACTAAGGTTGTTGCTGTTGCAGCCCGAAAATATCCTAATGGTCATGTTCAGGTGTTGGGGCTTGAGAAGGCAAGTTCGACAGGCGTTAAGAGGGGCGTTATCCTAAATATTGATGAGACCGTAAGCGCAATTAAAGAGGCTGTTTCGCGGCTGGAAGCGAAAATTGATGTGCGTATTGGTGAGGTTTACGTCGGTATGGCAGGATATTCTATGAAGAGCCTGACAAACCGTTGTTATCGCTTTATCAATCCCAATGATGAGATTTCTACCTTCGATTTGGAACAATTGCTTGGCGATAGTCATCGTATCTCTCTGGAGCCGGGTGAAAAGGTGATTCATGTTATTCCGCAGGATTATAGTGTTGATAATGAGCAGGGTGAAAAGAATCCGGTGGGAATGTCGGGGCATCGTTTGGAGGGTAATTTCCATGTAGTAATAGGCCGGATGGCGGCTCTTAAAAATATCGAGAAATGTATTCACCGTGCCGGTTTGCAGCTTAAGGGCGTAATCCTTGAGCCTTTGGCCTCATCTCATTCTGTCTTAACTGAAGAAGAGATGGAGGCAGGAGTGGTTATGGTTGATATAGGCGGGGGTACTACTGATTTTGCTCTATTTTACGATGGTGTAATACGTCACACTGCTGTTATTCCTTTTGGTGGAAATGTTGTTACCAATGATATAAAAGAGGGTTGTTCTCTTCTTTACAAACAGGCCGAGATGCTTAAGGTACAATTTGGCTCGGCTATGGGAAGTATGGCACGCGAAGACATGGTTGTTTCCATACCCGGCATGGCAGGATGGGAGCCCAAAGAGATCTCGTTCAGAAACCTTGCTTCAATTATTCAGGCTAGAATGGAAGAGATTATCGAGTATGTGGCTCACCATATTGAGGCTTCTGGTTATTATGAGAAATTGGGTGCCGGAGTTGTAATTACCGGAGGAGGCGCTTTGTTAAAGAATATTGCACATTTGGTAAGACTAAAGACCGGATTGGAGGTTAGAATGGGCAAGCCCGACCGCTATATGGACGAGTCGGTTGTCGGGGCCGAGGAGATGCCTTTGTATTCAACAGCTGTGGGATTGTTGATAAGCTCATCTGTTTATCCTTCGAGCAATAGTTTTGTTGAGCAGAAACTGTTCGAAACTTCTCCCGAGGATTTGTCTAAAAAACAGCAAGCCGCAAAAGTGGTCAGGCCTCGCTCTGAGAAGAAAAGGACTAAGGAGGTGAGTTATACCACAGGAGATTTGTTTGAGGGATTAAAGAATAAATTAGCGGGTTTGTTTGATGAAAAAGATGTGGAGATGTAAATTCTGAAGGATGGCACAAGAGATCCGATAAAGAGTTTTAGTGAGTACTTACGCAGAACAATGATTGTATGACTGATGAATTGATAAATTTCGATATGAGCGCTAACCAATCGTCCATCATCAAGGTAATTGGTGTTGGAGGAGGTGGTGGTAACGCGGTTAACTATATGTACAATCTTGGGATTAATGATGTTAGCTTTGTTATTTGCAATACTGATGCCCAAGCTTTGGTCAACAGTCCTATTCCTATAAAGGTGCAACTGGGCGAGTCCTTGACCGAAGGGCGCGGAGCCGGAAATAAGCCCGATAAAGGTCGCCAGGCTGCTATCGAGAGCATCGGTGAAATAAGCCGTGTGCTTGAGGATAATACCCGCATGGTCTTTATCACTGCCGGCATGGGTGGAGGCACCGGAACGGGGGCAGCTCCGATTATTGCCAAAACCGCCAAAGAAATGGGCATTCTTACCGTTGGTATTGTTACAATTCCCTTCAAGTTTGAGGGTAAGGTTCGTATCAACCAGGCTATTGACGGTATATCCGAGATGGAGAAATATGTCGATTCGCTGCTTATTATTAATAACGAGAAACTGCGGGAGATGTATGGCGACCTGAAAGTCAGCAACGCTTTCTCTAAGGCTGATAATGTGCTTGCCACAGCAGCTAAGGGCATCGCCGAGATCATCACTGTTCATGGTTATATAAACGTTGACTTTGCAGATGTAGAAACAGTAATGAAGGACAGCGGTGTGGCCATCATGGGTTCAGGTACAGGGGTGGGTGAGTTTAGGGCTATTGACGCCATTCAGGCAGCCCTTGAATCTCCTCTTCTCAATAACAACAAGATAAAAGGTGCAAGTAATATTTTGCTCAATATAACCTCCGGAGTAGAAGAAATCACCATGGATGAGGTGGGTCAGGTGACTGATTATGTTCAGGAAATGGTGGGGCAGTCGGCATCAATGATATGGGGCACAGGCATAGATGAAAGGTTGACCGATGAGGTCGTTGTAACAATAATTGCTACCGGCTTTGCCTACAGCAATATGGTTGAGCCTAAGCCTGATGTGCCGGGAAAGAAAGTGACCAGACTCGAAATGGATGATGACGGTAATTTACATCAGGTGGGTGGAATTGTGGATGAGGATTTTGATGAGGAAATGGAGCTGGATTTGGACGAAAGACCCTCGCGTGTGGTAACTTTTAAAGAGCTTGATGAAGATAAGCAAAGAAAAGTTGACATGCTCTATGGCAAGGGCACGAATGAGCCCGCCGATGATGATGCCTCGATTTTTGATGCTGACAAAGATGCGGGTATGGAGCTTTTTGTGCGCAATCCTGACGGCTCGCGCATAAGGGTTGAACTTGAAGATTTGCTTGACGAGACCCGCCTGGAAGAGATTGAAAACACGCCCGCCTATAAGCGTCGTAATGTTCAGCTAAAGCGGGAGAAAGGAACTCAGGTTGAGACCAGGGTCTCGCGTTTTTCCATAACTACGGATGCCAAGGGTAAACCAAAAATCAGTCCCAATAACCGCTTTTTGCACGATAATGTGGACTAGTTAGCAGGATAGCTTGTTAGCAGGAAGAAAGAAAAGAGAGGGTTGAGGATGGAGGATGGAAAATAGCTTATTAGCGTTTAGCAGGAAAAAGACAGTTATATAAAAAAAGTGCCGTCATATTTTTATGGCGGCACTTTGAGTTTAGTTATTGGGGTAAATTCATTAATAGAACTTCGATCTGCCATCAACAATCTTGGCATTATCGCGAAGAGATTGAAGCATTTCGTAATCAATTTTCATTGAAGCGTTCTGTTCAAGTTCGACTTCTATATTATCAGCCATAACTTCGTTAGCTTCTACGTTGTTTACTTTTACAAGGTAAACGCCGTTGTTGCCCCTGACAGCTTTAGATATCTGTCCGGCAGGAGTATATACTGCAGCAGCCACCAAGGCCGGTTCTACACCTGCTCCGGGAACTTGAAATGATGCAAAGTTAATGTTTTCTGCGCTTTGCACACTGGCGTTCATCTTTGAGGCGATAGTAGGGAAGTCTGCGCCGGATGCTGAAATTTCAGCAAGTTGAGCTGTCAGAAGCTCAGCCTTTTTGTCGGCAATCAGTGTTCTCTCTATTTGTGGGCGCACCTCGCTGAGGGCTCTCACTCCTTCTTCGCTAACAGAGACCAGGTTTGCTATTACAAAGCGATCGTCAAATTCATAAACCGGCGATAAATCACCTACTTTGGCTTCGTAAGCCCAGCGAACCAATTCTCTGGATGAGCTTAGACCGCTGACGCTATTATCGTTTTCGCCAATAGCCCTTCCGTAGCGCTTGGTAATATTGTTTTCTTCAACAGCTTTATTGAAAAGCTCTACATTATTATTGTCAGCTGCAAACCTTGTGGCCTTGCTGAAAACGTTCTGATAAGTTTCTGAACTGTAGTTTATTTCACGAACCAGCGTTGCAAGCTGATATTTGGGTGATAATACGCCTTGCTGTTGTATGTGAATTATATGAACACCAAACTGAGACTCAGCCTTTACTATGTCTCCTGTTTTACCATAAAACACTGCATCATTAAAAGGCTGAACCATAACTCCTTCAGGAAACCAGCCAAGGTCGCCGCCGTTGATGGCAGAACCCTGATCTAGTGAATAGCGGCGTGCTAAATCAGCAAAGTCAGCACCTCTGCGAGCCAGATTCAATAAGCTGTCGGCCAGAATGCTAGTGGCTTCAGGTGTTGCTTCTCTGACCAAAATATGACGGGCTCTCACCGAGTCAGGTATATTGTTTATTGCTACCAGTCTGCTGGCTTTGTAGGCCTCATTTTCAAGATAAGGGCCATAAACTTCGCCTACCTGAGCATTTGTAACAAAGCTCTCCAGTTGTGAGCTGAACTCAGCGGCTCTTTGGTTGCGACCATTGTAAGGCACATCTGAATTGAGGTTGACATACTGAATCGGATCAGTTTCAGCTGAAGAGAAATTTGGAATAAGCTCATTTATCCAGTCTTGAGCAGCCATGCGATCGGCTTCTGTGGGAACTATGTCGAAGGTGATATACTCAATATTTCTGGATGCACTTTGCTTGAAATCATCCCGGTTCTTTTTGTAATAAGCGTTTATCTCAGTTTCACTAACACTTACCAAAGAATCGGCGACTGAAGTGAATCTGACAGTAATATAATCAAAATCAACGCTTTTGCTTCTTGCCGCGATTTCGCTGTCTTTCCATGCCTTGGGCACATACAGTCCTTTTTTGAGCAAAGTGCTGTATTTGTTGAAAAGTTTTTCGTTGAGAAGCTGCTCTTCCATTACCATCCAGTAAAAGTAAGCCGTAGGATCCTGACTCTTATTTTGTAAAAAGCTTACAACTGCCTGTCGGTCAAAAACGCCGGTTTGCTGATTTGCGAATAGAGGATGCTGACTAATTGCAGGGTGGATATTACGCCCGGTAACCATGTCCATTAATTCATCAGATGAAACGGCGATTCCGATTTGCTCATACTGTTCTTCCAGCAGAGTCTGACTAATCAGCTGATTCCAGACTTGCTCACGCAATCTGTAAGCCTCATCTTCCGACATGGCTGAGCCGCCGGTGTTGATTTTGTTAAACTCTTCCATTTCAGATACTTTGTTCTGAAAGTCCTGAATGTTAACAGATGTTCCATTGATGTTTGCCACCTCCATTTGATTGCCGGTGAAGATGGAAGCCCCGGAACTCATGAAATCCATCATGATAAAGGCTAATAGCGCGAGTCCGACAAAAATGCCTACCAGAATTCCTCCTTTACTACGTATTTTCTCTAAAGTTGCCATTCGAAATACAGATTTAATTATAGCGTTTCTAAACGGCTACGAATATACGAAAAAATGTATTACTACATTCCAAACGGTCTTCTGATTCTATATGTTATTTGGCAATAATTTTATCGCTATGAAGCATCTATGGTGATTTGCACCAAATCAATTTTCGATTTGCTGGCTTCAAGGATTTTTAAGCTGAAGTTGTCAATAACTATCTCTTCTCCTACTTCGGGGATGGCTTCGGTATGCAGCAGAATCAAACCTGCTATGGTTTCATAGTCATCGCCAACGGGAAGTTGGAGATTATACTTTTCGTTAAGGTGGTCAATTTCTAAGCGTGCTGAAAACTTGTAACTGTTATCTGAGATTTGCATTTCTATCAAATCTGATACGTCATGTTCGTCGTCAATCTCGCCAAATATTTCTTCCAAAATATCCTCAAGAGTAACAATGCCGGAAGTTCCTCCAAACTCATCAACCACCAGCGCGATGCTTTTGTGCTCTTTTGTAAAAATCTCCAGAAGCTTGTTGGCCGTCATAGATTCGGGGACTACCGAGATGGGGGTTATTACGTTTTGTATCTTTTCGGGGCTGTTGAACAGCGCGGAAATATGAACATAGCCGACTATATGATCTATATTTTCCCGATACACCAGTATCTTTGAGTAGCCGGTAGCAATAAATCTGCTTTTAAGCACTTCGATATCCTCTTCTATGTCGATGGCTTCAAGGTCGGTTCGCGGAATCGAGCACTCTCGTATCTTCACGGTAGAGAAATCCAGAGCGTTCCTGAAAAATTTAATCTCCTCGGGAATCTCATCTGTATCGTTTTCGATATCCCGTTGATCTGCCATCAGGTGATCCAGATTAATCTTCCCTATTGCCAGCTCACCGGGCGATAGGCTGTTTTCATAGCCTAGCTTTTGCTTAAGGTAGTTGCAGAATTTGTATAAGGGCCTGGAAAGGGGATAGAGGAGGATGTAGAATACCAGAAGGGGGAGCGAAATAATATTGAGCGAACGGATGGGGTTTAACCTGAAGATCAGTTTTGGCAAGAAGCGTGTGAAGAGCAGGATTACTATAGTTGCCAACAATATCTGGATGCTAAGGGTAAGGAAGCTAGAGCTCGTTAATTCCATTAAATCAGCAGATGAATATACTGCCAATGTGATTGCAAAAACCACCAGGGCTATCAGATTTCCGGTAAAAATTGTGCTAATAAAGAACTGACGGTTGTTGTAAAAAATATCTGTCAGCTTACTGTAAAGCGGGTATCTTTGGCGGTTTATCTCTATCATCAGTTTGTTGGAGGATAGAAATGCCATCTCGCTTCCCGTAAGCATAGCAGAAATAAAAAGAGTGATAAGAATAACAGCAATATAACTCATGTATTAAAATCTTTTTGCCCCCTAAATATAATATTTTTTGTTGATTTGTCGCATCAAACTAATTTTGGCCCTCTTCCTGATCCTCGCTACTTTTTAAAGCGTTTTCGTCAACTTGCAGGATTCCGCTGATATTCATTATCTTGTAATTCTCCAGCCGCTCGTCTGATTCAAAGCCGTGGCCGGTGATTATTTCATTAGCTGTTGTAATCTTTATAAACTGGTCTGAGTAAACAGTTTTTTTTTCGCTGTCCCAGAATAGAAGCTCTGTGTTTATAACATCCTCTTTGGTGTTAACAGCTTCAACATCGTTGCGTAGCTCCCAAATTTTTGTTGATTGATGATAAGTTGCCTTGTTGCATTTGATCTGAGCATCAACAGTAGTGGAATCGTTGTAAACATAGAGATGCAACCCTCCGGGGAACTCAATTACCGGCTCGCTGCGCTGGTCAAATTGCGCCATTTCGGGAGTGATAAAGCGATATTTGATTTTTCCCGAATCTGTGACTGTTGAGGTGAGATCTCTGAGTATAAGGCTTGGCAGCTCCTCGCGATTAGACAGCTCTTGTATTTCTTCGGCTTTGTTGGGAGCGCATGATGAAATAGAAATAACAATGGCAAGCAGTATAAAAATACTGCTTGCCCCTGTTTTGAAAAGTAATGCTATCTTAGAAATATGTTTCAACTGAAACTTCGTGTTTTACCTGCTTCTGATAGTTGTTCTCTCGTTAATCCAACCTCCTACCTCATAGGTATCACCCACTGCCATTCCCTGGAAGAATATTTCATCAACGGCAGGGAAGTGAGCCGAGAAGATGCGGATTTGTTCGTTGGCCTGGTCGGTAACACTTGGGTCAACCGATTTGGCTTTCATAAATTTATCCACAGCAGCCCAGTAAGCTGTTTTCTTTTCAAACTCTTTGCTGCCAATGCTGTTGGCTGATAGCGCGTAGGCATTGCCAATCAAGATATAAGGAGCACCCCAGTCGGGACGGGCTTCAATAGCTCTTAATGCATTGCTTCGGGCTTGTGCGAACCTGTCTTGAGAGAGATGAATCATTGCTATCTGATAAAGATACTCACCCTTTTGCTGTCTGTCATCCGAAAGGTTTACAGCCTCGTTAAAGAACTCAATCGATTTGTTGATATCTCCCGATTTAAGGTACATACGACCCAGACCGTAGGCTGAGGCACTAGAAGGCTCGATGTTATGCTGATATTCAGACACTTTATAAAGGAGCTCGTCTTCGCATAAGCCTCTTGCCAAAAGCTGGCTCACTCTCTTTAGCCATGCAAGGTCAAACTTGTTGTCTTCCAGTTGTGGCTCATAAATGCCTACAATAACATCGCAGGTTGCAGCGCCGCTATTGGCAAACAAGGTTTCAACCCCTGCTTTAACCTGTTCAAACACTTCAACTAACTTTGCTGATTTGTTTTTGTCCTTTAAGTTTTGGTCAACATAATCACTAATCATAGTGTAGTTGTTTACCAAAGTTTCAGCATTTATCTTACCCATACTGTACATATTCACCGAAGTGCTCATGAAGGTCGCAAGATAAGCAGGTTGTGAAGCTTTCTTGAGAGAGCTGACAGACTCTTTTAATAGTCCGTAAGCTTCTTCAACGACAGAAGTGTCGTCGCGTTTGTAGCTCAGCATATCAGTAGCCTTGGCTCCTTTAATAGCTGCCGCGGGAGTCCGGTCGTGATCTCCAAAAAACTGAATTCTTTGGTCATGCACCCTCATCAGGTACTGATAAAGCTCTTCAAATTTTACGGCATCGCGATTTTTTGCGATTTTATCCTTGAGCATTGTTGCTCCGTCGATATAAATATTGATAGTGGCAGCCGGACATTCATTAAAAACAACCTCCCAGGCGGGGAATGCGGCCTCATAGTTCTTATTCCTAAAATCTTCATTATATAATGAAAGATTTTTTACGCAACGGATACTGTCTTCACCTACACCATACTTGGTGTTTGAATCTCTGCCGGTCTGAGCCGTTGCATGAGTTAATGTTACTATTAACCCGATTACTATCAGTTTCAATACTTTCATCACTTTTGCTTTTTGTGGTTTCTATGAACTTCTTTGGTAATGTGTGTGGGCACATATAACTTTAGACGTCCGGTTTTGTAATGTTTATATGTAAATTAATCAAATTTCCGCTTAAAGAACCATGCTTCGTGCATCGTAAAACTCAGGGTAAACCTATTATAGCTCTCTTTTAGCTGATTCTTTTCACTTGTTCCAATTTTCCCGTACTGATAGCCAAGGTTGACCGAAGTCTTACTTCTTCCTAATGGTAATCCTAATCCAAAACTCATGCCAAAGTCTTTAACCTGATACCCGTTCAGCTTTATGTAGTCCGCTTTGTAGTGCAAACCTGCCCTGTACCTGATACGATGGAAGTACTTCGTCCCGGTTCGTTCATTGGGGATAAACTCAGCGCCTAAAGCTGTGTAAGTGGCGTTTGTGGTCTCGGTGGCCTCATCAGGAAAATTAGTGTCGGCCCATTGCTCCAAAGTGTAATCTGCAGCAAGAGTTAATTTGTTGGCAATATTATAAGAAGCTCCTAATCCAAGTTTTAGCGGCATACTAAAGATGCTGCTACTCCACTTGTTAAGCTCGCTTGAGATAGTATCCGAATCAACAAAGAGTTCGCCATCAATAGCTTTGGAAAAACCCCTTGCTGTCAGCGTTGAGCTTTCGCCGTTAATCCCTGCCTTAGGTCTGAAGGTTGCTCCGAAAATAAAAGACCTGTCGCGGTCTAGTTCTAAAACATACTGGGCTCCAAAGTCGAGCATGAAGTTGCTGACGTGATGTTCTGTCTTTGTGCCATACAGATACGCGTTAGGGTCGTTGACAAACTCCTGTATTGCTGTATGCTTTAGATTGCCAAACCAAAATGAGCCGTTGATGCCAAGCGAGAGTCGGGGAGTGATATTATAGGCAAAACCTCCGTAAAAACTTGTGATATTCCCACTTCCTTCGATTTGCATAAGATGGGCTTCGCTGTCTGCCTGTTGAAGGGATTCAAACATATAACCTGCATTAGAGGCAGGTTTTAAGCCAATCAGCACTCCTCCCTTTTTGCCTAAGGAAAAACCCATGGCAAAATAGTCGAAATTTATATCTGAGAAGGATTGAGAACCGCCCGGAGCAGAAAACGACTGCATTTTTCCTTCTAATCCGGAGTCGAAGAAGAAGGACATTGAGTCGGCAGCTGAATAAGCCGCGGGATTCATATTGTTCAGATAGTGTGTGCTTCTAAGTCCTATTCCTGTTCCACCCATAGCAGTATTCCTTCCAAAGCCTTGAGGATATAACTCGCCCAGGCCGTATCGGGAAAATGGCGACGATGTTCTGTTTTGTGAATGGATAATACTGACAGAAGAAAGTATTAACAGGCCTGTAAGCAGGCACTTTATTGTTCTACGCATTATATTCCAGTATTCGATTTAATCCAAACAATACTAAATTTTGATTTGCAAAGATGGGCTTTTTTAATTTTTCTACAAAAAAAATTGAGTCTCCACCGCTTATAATAGTGTTATTTATACCCCATCTTTGTTTTACCGACTCACGATAGCCCTCTATTTCAAAAATCATTCCATTAATCACTCCTGAAGCAATTGCTTGCCGTGTTGACCGACCCGCGAAGTTATATTCTTCATCCTTAGAAACTAGTGGAAGCTTGTCGGTGAAGGCGTTAAGAGCTTTGAAGCGCATTTCCAGCCCCGGCGAAATATTCCCGCCCTTATATATTTCTCCATCAACAAAAACCTCATAAGTTATTGCACTTCCGGCATCTATTATTAGTACTGAACTGCCCGGGTAAAGCGCCTGCGCGCCTGCAACAGCGGCCAGCCTGTCTTTACCTATTGTTTCGGGTGTTTCATATTCACTAACAAAAGGAAGCCTGGTAGAGGCATCCAAAATTATCACTTGTGCCACCCTCTCGCGGATCTCCGAAAAGTCGTCATTGAGCACTACTGAAGAAATAATGGCCGATTCGGCCTTGTATTTTTCGATGGTTTTTAGAATCTGACTTTGGTCACAATGAGGAGTGGAATAGACCGCTATTAAGGCCTCTTTGTCAAAAACTCCATATTTAATCGAGCTGTTTCCTTTGTCAATTACTAATTTAACCATTATTTTGCTTGCTTCAAAATTTGCTTAATTCTGCAAATTTAGTCTTAAGTTGCTAAAAATGATGTGTTATTTGAGATTTAATTGTGTTGCTGAGCAGAATTTTGAAGTGAAAAATTAGTAATGCTTTTGCTATGCGCAAAGTTCTGATTGTTGAAGATGATAAGTTTCTGGCGGCAATTTTCGCTCTTTTTATAAAGGATATGGGATTTGAGCTGGCAGGTATGTGCCGGAGCGGATTGGAAGCCATGGAGGTCTGTAAAAAGGAAAGGCCTGATGTGGTGCTTATGGACATACATTTGGAGGGCGAAATGGATGGTATTCAGACCGCCGAAAAGATTCAAAGAGAGCAGGAGATTCCCGTGATTTTTGTATCGAGTGATACAAGCTCTTCCATCGTTGAAAGGGCTATAGTTTCCAACTCGTATGGCTATCTGGTGAAACCCATACAAAAAAAGGAGTTGGCTATTTCCATTGACCTTGCATACTATAAACACAAGGCAGTATTAGACCAGAAAAAAAGGGAGGAGAGCTTCAGAAAGTACTTGTCTGATGCCCCCATCCCGATTGTTATGCTTAAGGATGGGATAATCTGTTATTTGAACATTGAGGCTTTGGATCTTTTCCACTCTCATTATATTGAAGATTTAATAGGCCTGCCTTTTATGAACTTTGTAGAACAAAGTTCAAAGACGGAGTTTGCTTCCTTTATTCAGGCCGAACCTGTTAAAGGAAAGCTTCCCGGACGGAGATTCGTCAGGATTAAGGCTTTGCATGGGCAGCTTGTTGATGCTGTTGTCAGAGGCTCATGGGTAACTTTTAACGGGAGTGATTCTCTTCAGCTTTTTCTGAATGATGCGACTTTACCATTAGCTCAGTAATTATTGTGATACAATCGTTCAGAGATTGAACCTTTGGCAATATCATACGCAGCTTATCATTCTTTTCTTCTATCCTTCCTATTTGCGGATTTTGTTGAAGCCACAATAATATATTTCCAAATATTGACGATTGGTAAAAAGGGGAAGAGGTGTTACTTACGAAATTTATACGCACGGTTTTGTTTTTATAACTAAGCTTCTCAATTCCCAATTTTATCGCAGCGATACGCATTTGCACTATGGCAATAAGATTAATTGCCTGTTCGGGCAACTTCCCGAAGCGGTCTTCAATGTTTTTGCTGAACTCTTGAAGTTTTGTTTCGTCCTTTATATTATCCAGTTCGCGGTATAAATCCATCCGCTCGGCGATGTTGGAGATATAGTCTTCGGGAAAGCGAAGGTCGGCATCGGTTTCAATTTGACAGTCGGTGACGTAGCGGATATTTTCGATTTGAGAAGGGGCACGACCTCTCTCTTTAAGCTCAGGAAATTCTGTTTCATGCAGTTCAAGAAGCGCTTCCTCCAAAATCCTCTGGTAAGTCTCATAGCCAATGTCGGCTATAAAGCCGCTTTGTTCACCACCAAGCAGGTTGCCCGCTCCCCGGATATCAAGGTCCTGCATTGCAATTTGAAATCCGCTGCCCAGGTCAGAGAATTCTTCCAGTATTTTGAGGCGACGACGTGCATCATTGCTGAGAGAGCTGACCGGCGGTGCCAATAAATAGCAGAAGGCCTTTTTGTTTGAGCGCCCAACGCGTCCGCGAAGCTGGTGCAATTCGCTCAGTCCAAACTGGTGCGCGTTATTAATAATTATTGTATTAGCGTTGGGGATATCCAGTCCCGACTCAATTATGGTTGTTGCAATAAGAACATCATATTCACCTTCAATAAAATCAAGCATTATTTTTTCCAGCGTACGGCCTTCTGTTTGGCCGTGGGCTATAACAGTTTTTATCCCCGGCAAAGAACGCCTGATAAATGCCTCAATCTCTTCAATATTTTGAATCCTGTTGTTAATAAAGAATACCTGTCCGCCTCGTTCTACTTCAAAAGTTATCGCCTCCTTGATTACCTCCTCATTAAAAGTGTGAAGCTCGGTAAATATGGGATACCTGTTTGCGGGTGGCGTGTTAAGAATGGATAAATCCCTTGCGCCCATCAGCGAAAACTGGAGAGTCCGCGGGATGGGAGTGGCGCTTAAGGTTAATGTGTCAACGTTTATTCTAAGGCCTTTCAACTTTTCTTTTACTGCCACTCCAAAGCGTTGTTCTTCATCAACAATCAACAGTCCCATATCTTTAAACTCTACATCTTTTCCTATCAGACGATGGGTGCCAATTAGTATATCAACTTTTCCTTCTTTGGTATCTTTTAAAATTTGTTTTACCTCAGCTGCTTTTCTTAGGCGACTGATATGCTCAACGCGTACCGGGAAGTTGGCAAGTCGCTCTGTGAATGTGCGTTGGTGCTGAAAAGCCAGGATGGTTGTGGGCACCAGCACGGCAACTTGCTTGTTGTCTGTTACTGCTTTGAAAGCTGCACGAATTGCTATCTCAGTTTTTCCAAATCCCACATCTCCGCAAATCAGCCTGTCCATAGGCGTGGCGTCTTCCATATCCTGCTTTACCGCCTGTGTAGCCTTATACTGGTCGGGGGTGTCTTCATATATAAATGATGCCTCCAGCTCGGTTTGCAGGTAGGAATCGGGCGAAAAAGCAAATCCGGGTTCGGCTTTTCTGCGAGCATAGAGAGCTATCAACTCACGTGCAATATCCTTAACTTTTTTACGGGTATTTTCTTTCATCCTCGACCAGGCAGAGTGTCCCAACTTATGAATCTTGGGGGGCTCGCCCTCCTGGCCTTTGTATTTGCTTATGCGATGAAGAGAGTGAATATTAACCAGCAGAATATCATTGTCGCGGTATATTAACTGGATAACTTCCTGTTTTACACCATTCTCTTCCATGGTTACCAAGCCTCCGAAGCGCCCAACGCCATGATCGATGTGAACCACGTAATCGCCCTGATTCAGGCGGGTCAACTCCCTTAGAGTTATTGATTGACGTGCTGAACGACCCTGGTCTGTTTTAAGAGAGAATTTATGGAAACGGTCAAATATCTGGTGGTCGGTATAAACGCACAACTTCAGCTCATGGTCAACGAAGCCTTCATGCAGCGCTCGTTTCAACTCCTCATACTCAATGTTGGCTTCCCTGTCTTTAAATATCTGACGCAGTCTGTCAAGCTGACGCTCGTTGTCGGATAGTATTATTACCCTGTATCCTTCGCTTTGCCGCTGGCGGATATTGTCCTCCACCATATCAAAGTTTTTGTGAAACAGAGGCTGAGGCACTGTGTTGAAATTCAGGCTCAGAGATGGTTCGAAGCCTTGTACGATATTTAGGATGACGAGCGGGCGGCCGCTAATATATTTCATAAATTGATCGCCATCTACCAATTGCGATGAAGCAGGAATCTTTATTTCATCCGGTTCCTCTTTTCTCTCTGAATCTTGCTTTGCGGCAAGCTTTTGTGCTATTAGGTTCAATCGTTGGCGCACAAGCTGTGGCGAATCCATCCAAATAATAAGATTGTCGTTCAGCGCCCGGCTTAATGGAAGATAATCATCCGAATCGTTGGCGGCAAGCTCAGGAATAATCGTTATTGTATCAAAGCTGGTTTTAGAAAGCTGGGTTTCTATATCGAAAGAGCGTATAGTCTCTGCTTCATCGCCAAAGAAGTCGATGCGGAATGGGTCTTCGTGAGAAAAGCTGTAAACATCCAGGATGGAGCCCCGCACAGAGAAGTAGCCCGGTTCATAAACAAAATCAGCCCGCTTAAAGCCTAGCTCCTTCAAGAATTCAACAACAAAATAAAGGTCTATGCGCTCGTTTTTGTTGATGGTCAGCGTTTGCTGCTGTATCACTGATGAGCCCGGCACTTTTTCGGCAAGAGCTTCTGTGTAAGTAACGAAGAATTCTCCCGCCGTAGCACTGCGTAAGCGCTGTAGTGCCTCCGTCCGCAAAATAAGCTGGCTGCTGTCGGGTTGCCCGAATTCGGGCGAACGCTTGTAGCTGGAAGGCAGAAAAAATACCGAGTCGTCGCCATTTATCTGCATCAGATCATGATACATATAAGCAGCACTTTCTTTGTCGGGTGTAATAATCAGTTGAGGATTTGTTGCCTGTGCTGCCGATATCAGCAAGGAGGTAGAAGAGCCTGCCAAGCCCTTAATATGTAATGGGGCCTCTGGATTATTAAGCCATTTGTTTATATGCTCGATTTGTGGGTGTTCTCTATATCTTTGTAGCGGACCGTTGATCAAATTCATCTTTTTTTTTGCAAAAGTAAGGTTTTTGGAAAGAAATAGGTTTATTTTGAGGCCATCAATATAGAAAGACTTATGCTGCTCTATTATTGGTTTACCAAGAATAGAGCAGCTTAAAGACAAAAGAATAAGAATAATGAGAGTATATAAATTTGGTGGCGCCTCTGTGAAAGATGCCGAAGGCATACGTAATATTACGGGTATTGTTAATAAGGCGTCTCAGCCTTTAGTTGTGGTGGTTTCGGCCATGGGCAAAATGACCAACGCCCTTGAGGAGCTTAGCCATTACTATTTTGACAAGAACGGGCAAATGCTTCGCGTGATTTTTGAAAAGATAATGACTTATCATAGAAGCGTTATAAAAGACTTGTTAGGCGATGAGAATTCGAGTGAGGGCTTTAATGAAATGGCTCTGAGACTGGAAGAGAAACTAAAGGCAGCTCCTTCTATGCATTTTGATTTTGAATACGATCAAATAGTGTCGTTTGGAGAACTTATGGCTACTAAGATAATTGCAGACTACTGGCAGAAATGCGGGATGACAAATAGCTGGGTAGATATCAGGAAGCTACTGAAAACTGATGACCTCTACCGCGATGCCAACGTGGATTGGGAGCTGACATCTGAGCTTATGAGGATGACTTTTGCTGAAAGTGGAGCCGGGCTGCAGCTGACCCAGGGTTTTCTGGGAGCTACTATCAATAATCTGACTACCACCCTTGGCCGTGAAGGTTCTGATTATACGGCAGCAATTATTGCCTACGCGATGGATGCTGAAGATGTAACAATATGGAAGGATGTTCCGGGTGTTTTGAATGCTGATCCCAGATGGTATCCGGATGCTGTAATGATTAATGAGCTGTCGTACAACGAAGCCATCGAATTGTCGTATTACGGAGCCCAGGTTATTCACCCAAAAACCTTAAAACCTCTGCAGAATAAAAATATCCCCCTTTATGTAAAATCGTTTGAAAAACCTCTGGAAAAAGGAACCGTGATATGCAAGCGTGAGGGCATAAGCGAACAGGTACCGGTTTACATCTTGAAGAGACAGCAGATGTTTTTAACGGTTTCGCCAAAGGATTTCTCGTTTATTATGGAGGATAAGCTTATTGAGATTATCTCAATTTTTAGTCACTACAGAATTAAAATGAATCTGATGCAAAATTCAGCCTTGAATTTTTCTGCATGCTTTGATGACAACGGCCTGACTTCGAATTTGCTGGACTCACTGAAAGAGAATTTTGTAGTAAGATACAACCAGGGAGTAAGCTTACTGACTATACGGCAATATACCCCCGAGGCCATAGAAAAAATGACTCAAGGCCGCGAGCTTATTGACTCTCAGATTACCCGGAAGGTGGCGCGGTTTGTGCTGAAATAGACCTTTATCCTTGCTTTGCTTCTAATTGCCCTTTTATCTTAGGGCATGAGTTTGATTCTGAACACCGGCTTATAGCCTCTTAACTCGCCGTTGGCCGAATAGAGCGCGTAGGCGAAAACAAAAGAGTTGACCTGCTTATAAAACAGCTGCTTCTCGGGAGAGAAAAGCCATACTTCCTCAAACTGCAACTGCTCTATCAGGCCTCGGGCATAGTCTGATGACTCTTCTTTTTTTCGCACTTCTTCGGGCGAGAGCGGAGCATCAGTGAAATAATCGAAGGCCTTTAGCTGACCGCTATATACATTTTCAAAAACTTCTTCTATTAGTTTTGAACTGTTCATATTTCTCAGACGGTAGCTGCTCCAATCGTCGAGCGTGTCCTTGCTGACTATATCAACATTATAGATTATGCTGTCTGCAATTAAATTTTCGCTGCCAAGGCCGTTTTCCGATATTACTATGATTCGTTCCGCAACCGGAGCCTTGGTGCATGCTGCAAGCAGAGTGCAGGCCAAAAACAGGAGTAATGGATACTTCTTCATATTATTAGCTTTTATACAGATGTGGCAAAAGTTAAACGCATTCCCCGGGATCCGGAAATCAGACGACCATTGTTATATACCAAATTACCGTTTACCCAGGTGGCTTTTACAGAGTGATTAAAGGTGTTTCCGGCAAATGGTGTCCAGCCGCACTTATACAGCACATTGCTATCCTTTACCTCTTCTTTGGCATTGGGATCAACCAATACGAGGTCGGCATAGTAATTTTCGCGTATATATCCGCGCTTTTCAACGCGGAATAGGGTTGCCGGGGAGTGACACATTTTGTCTATAACAAGTTCTTTTGTAAATACCCCTTGACCTGCCATCTCGAGCATGGCAAGCAGTGAGTGTTGTACCAAAGGGCCTCCCGAGGGAGCATTAAAATATCCCCTGCTTTTTTCGTCTAGCGTATGGGGCGCATGGTCGGTGGCTACTACGTCCAGGAGGTTGTTATTCAGAGCTTCGCGCAGAGCTTCTCTGTCGGAAAGAGATTTTACTGCCGGGTTCCATTTTATGCGTGAGCCCAAACGATCGTAGTCGTCTTGTGTGAACCAAAGATGATGCACGCATACCTCTGCGCTTATCCGCTTATCGGCAAGTGGCTTTTTAGAGCTGAAAAGGGAAAGCTCTTTTTCTGTCGAGAGATGCAAGACGTGCAGGCGACTATTGTATTTGGAGGCAAGTTCAATAGCAAGTGATGATGACTTGTAGCATGCCTCGGCACTGCGTATTTCGGGGTGGTACTTGAAAGCTATATCCTCGCCATATTTATGCCGATAAAGCTCAGTGTTCTCTCTGATAATTGTCTCATCTTCACAGTGAGTAGCTATCAGCAGCGGCACTTCTTTAAACAGCTCTATAAGTGCTTCTTTGTTGTCAACGAGCATATTGCCCGTTGAAGAGCCCATAAAGACCTTGATTCCGCATACTTTTGAGGGATCGGCCTTGAGAAGTTCCCTGAGATTGTCGTTGGTTGCCCCTAAATAAAAAGAATAATTTGCCATAGACTGCCCGGATGCAAGCTCATATTTCTTTTCCAGCTCATCGATCGTCACAGTTTGCGGCATAGTATTGGGCATGTCCATAAAGGAGGTAACTCCACCGGCCACCGCGGCAGCTGACTCGGATGCAATGCTGCCTTTATGAGTCAGCCCCGGCTCGCGGAAGTGAACCTGGTCGTCTATCACTCCCGGTAAGAGCCACAAGCCTTCTGCATCGTATTCCTTGTCGGCATCAGGCAGGGGCTCGCCCTTTGTGAAAACTTTGCTGATAAACTTATTGTTTATCAAAACGCTGCCTTTAAAAGAGCGGCCTTCGTTAATAAGGGTAGCGTTCTTAATTAACAGTGTTGACATGGCTTTCCCTTTTATATTTTTTAAAAAGCGACCTTAACTTCATCTGGACTACTCCCCAAACGGCTTCACTAAATATGCCCCCGCTCATTTTAGATGAGCCCTGCCTACGGTCGGTGAATACAATGGGAACCTCGACTATGTGAAAGCCATATTTCCATGTGAGAAACTTCATTTCTATCTGAAAGGCATAGCCCTTAAACTTGATTTTATCTAAATCGATAGTTTTCAAAACTTCTCTGTGATAACACTTGAATCCGGCGGTGGTGTCCATTATTTTCATACCGGTAATCATCCTAACATATATCGAAGCAAAGTAAGACATCAAAACACGACCCATAGGCCAGTTTACAACATTGACGCCCGATTTGTAGCGTGAGCCGATTGCCAGTTGGGCGTGTTCAATCTCACAGGCATTATAGAGTTTCACCAAATCATTGGGGTTATGAGAGAAGTCGGCGTCCATCTCAAATATATAGTCGTAACCGTGAGCCAAAGCCCATTTAAAGCCGGCAATATAGGCTGTGCCAAGCCCCTGTTTTCCCTCCCGTTCAATAATATGAAGCCTGCCGGGGAATTCGGGCATCATCTTTTTTACCATTGAAGCGGTGCCGTCTGGCGAGTTGTCGTCTATTATTAAGAGGTTGATGTTCTTTATCGGCTGCGCCATAACAGCCCTTGTTATGGCTTCTATGTTTTCACACTCGTTATACGTTGGTATCAGTACAATTATTTTATGCACAATGATTTCAATTAAATAGTTTGATGCGAAGATACGAATAGCTGAAATATTTAATGATAATTTGCCTCATTTTGTTGCGAAAATCAGAGCTGATTAAGTATCTTTGCAGTTCCTACCTCTACAAAATGGGCAGTTGTTTGCAAGGAAGGTTACCAAACTTTGAACCTCAGCCATAAATACCCAAATATCAACTTTGTTTTATATTATTGATAAAAAGCATGTTATTAATTTGATGAAAAATTTTCACAAAAATAACTCCTGAAAAGTTTGGAGCGCTATATAAAATCTCTATCTTTGCACCCGCTTTGAACAAAAAGGCCACACGAGGCCAAGAGAGATTCGGAGCAAGTTTTAATGAATTATTAATATAGATGCTTTTAAAGGCATTTATTGTTTAATACAAGTTCTTTGACATATTGATGCAATACCAAAAGATAAAATAGGTAAAACAAGAGCAACATCCCTTTTAACTGCTCTATTTATACTTTGTCTTTATGAACTGTTCAAGCGATTGAGCAATGCAATAGATGATTTATAAAAGTGCAGGTCAAGATTACTTTGAGGAGCTTTAAGGAAATTTGGTTTAGTTTATATTGTAGCGATATGGTATAAATATAAGCCTGGGATATGTAGAGATATATATTCCGACAATCTTTTCTACAACGAAGAGTTTGATCCTGGCTCAGGATGAACGCTAGCGACAGGCCTAACACATGCAAGTCGAGGGGTAACAGGGGCTTCGGCCCGCTGACGACCGGCGCACGGGTGAGTAACGCGTATGCAACCTGCCTGTAACAGCGGGATAGCTCCCTGAAAGGGGAATTAACACCGCATAAGACCACGCTCTCGCATGGGGACGGGGTAAAATATTTATAGGTTACAGATGGGCATGCGTGACATTAGTTAGTTGGTGAGGTAACGGCTCACCAAGACAGCGATGTCTAGGGGTTCTGAGAGGAAGGTCCCCCACACTGGAACTGAGACACGGTCCAGACTCCTACGGGAGGCAGCAGTGAGGAATATTGGTCAATGGAGGCAACTCTGAACCAGCCAAGTCGCGTGAAGGATGAAGGTCTTATGGATTGTAAACTTCTTTTGCAAGGGAATAAAGTGGGGGACGTGTCCTCCTTTGCATGTACCTTGCGAATAAGGATCGGCTAACTCCGTGCCAGCAGCCGCGGTAATACGGAGGATCCGAGCGTTATCCGGATTTATTGGGTTTAAAGGGTGCGCAGGCGGAAGATTAAGTCGGCGGTGAAATTTTGCAGCTTAACTGTAAAAGTGCCTTCGAAACTGGTTTTCTTGAGTGTAGATGAAGTAGGCGGAATTTGTGGTGTAGCGGTGAAATGCATAGATATCACGAGGAACTCCTATTGCGCAGGCAGCTTACTAAACTACTACTGACGCTCATGCACGAAGGCGTGGGGATCAAACAGGATTAGATACCCTGGTAGTCCACGCAGTAAACGATGATTACTCGCTGTTTGCGATACACTGTAAGCGGCCAAGCGAAAGCGTTAAGTAATCCACCTGGGGAGTACGTTCGCAAGAATGAAACTCAAAGGAATTGACGGGGGCC
>ENA-UOOK01000492-UOOK01000492.1-fermentation-metagenome-genome-assembly--contig:-NODE-492-length-52131-cov-5.667755_pt1 | contig 52131 bp, 46 predicted proteins | sample MGYA00245777_ERZ724023 | MGnify/ENA primary metagenome ERZ724023 (study PRJEB28704, sample SAMN03018312) | fermentation metagenome | biome: anthropogenic terrestrial biome; feature: soil; material...
GGCAGTCCTTTCAGGGCTACTGAAAGCTCCGGTCTTTAGGCCGGAGTAGTTTACGTGAGCCAAATAGTAGTACTCTTGGCAATACCCTCCTAGGTGATCTGATTTCAGATAATCCTTGCTGCCTCTTTTTGCAGGATCGAGCTCTTCGCTACACCTGGCTTTCATTTGAGAGGCCTCCTGGAATGGATGGCTTGCTGGCCCTGGGAAAGACGGATGAGGACATTTTTTCGCCAGCGGAGGCAGATCGGCAAAGGAGGATCAAAGAGAGGGTGATAGAGACTGGGAATCCCGCCCGGGGCGAGGTCCATATCTCGAAGGATGGGATGGAGCAATATCTTGATTACGTCTACTATCCCTGGCAAGACGAAGACGGAAGGACTCTGGGTGTGGCAGGCTGCATCAAGGATGTAACCGAGCGAAGGATAGCCCAGATCCAGCTGCAAAGAATGGTGCAGTCGGTGGAAAGCTCTCCAACAGCGATCGTTTTATTTGATTTCGAGGGCAGGATCGAGTATGTAAATCCCCTCCTCCTTCAAAGCTGTGGATATGATGATGCCTCTCCTGTGATGGGCTGGTCAATATTCGATTTCACCAATGAGGATGGCAAAAGCAAGCTGCGAGAGGTGATCATTCCTGTCCTTCTATCCCAAGGGAATTGGCAGGGAGAGCTGCCCATACAGGGGACTGACGGACAATATTATACTGCAGAGATGATCTGCACCAGGATCGCGGCGTACTCTGGAGGTTCAGTCTATTTCCTGGCCAACTTCTGCCATTTATCCGATAGCATGAGGGCTGAAGAGGCACTGCTTTTAGATGAGTCGGGGCTGGGGGCATTGCTCCAGCTTAATCCGATGGATGAAGCCTTCCTCAAGGAGCTTGCCGACTATGCTATTCAAGCGGGTGCAAAGCTCACTGGCTCGAGATTTGGCTATCTCACCTTTATGGATGAAAGCGAGGGCATCATTTTCATGAGCCACTGGTCCAAAGATCCCCTGCCTGAGGATGGCGCGGATCGGAGCAAGATGGCATATCATCTGGGTGAGCCCTGCCTCTGGGGCGAGTCCCTGAAAAGGCGTCGAGCGGTGATCGTCAATGACAATTCCATTTATTGCGGCAAATCTCACCTCTCGCCGGATGAGGCTTGGGTCCTGCGATATATCAGCGTTCCCATCATGGATAAGGGAAAGATCGCCATCGTAGCTGCAGTCGGCAATAAGGAGGAGGAATATAATGATGCCGATGTGCGCCAGCTCACATTGCTCATGAGCGGCATGCACAAGCTCATTCAGAAGCGCAGGACCGAGGAGGAGCTGCGCCAGCGGGACCTGCTGCTCAGGAGGGTGGCCACCGCCACCACAAATCATCTTCTTGCCACCGATCCTGATGCTATCAAGAAAGCTCTGGGAATTCTGGGGATTTCAATAGGCTCTGATCGGATTACGATCCTGGAGAGCGCTGAATGGACGGGCACCGAGTCCGTATTTGAGGAGTCAATCCAGTGGCTCAGGGAGCCTGCAGAGCCATTCCGGGGAAGGATCTCCTGGGACCAATTCATGCCGCCCAGAGGGCGGATTGAGCGGAGGAAGATCCCCCTCACCGGAGCATCACCTTGCTCATGGTCACAAGGAAGAGGGCCATTAGCAGCCATCCGGCCAGGGTCTCAAAAACGGTCAGGAACTCGAAGCCCTCAATGATGCTGATGTTCTGGGGGGCCCGGCCAAGAAACCACATGCTGCTGAAGTAGAAGGCATCGTTTATCGATATGCTGCTGCCGGGGCTTGCAGAAGCAGAAGGTTGCAGGGCATGTGCTCCCCAGAAGATCGCTGTGAAGAGGATGATCAGAGACAGGCTGAGGATCATGGTGTGGGATGGACGGACTCCATAGCCGCAGGAGAGCCAGGCCAGACGGTCGATGATTCTGGGAAATGCCTTCGTGGTCCGTGCATGCTTCTCCTTTCGATACTGATAGTAACAGTCGTCCTCGTCCTCGAACTGCTCCAAGTTTCTGAAGTTCTTTATCAGGGTGAGATAGACTGAGCCATTGTAGGGCAGATGTTCGCGGATGGTGTTCCAGCGGACCACAATGCGGTTGTAGTTCAGGTCCTTTAGGTGGATGCTGGCGTCCTCTTCGAAGATGGCGTCGGAGAGCCGCAGGGTGTACACCCTGGCATTGGAGAGGTGAAAGCTGCGATGGAATTTTGCCCGGCCGAAGTCGGCATCGTTGAACCTGGCTCGGGAGAAGTTGGCCTCGGTAGTGAAGTGAGCGCGGGAGAAGTTGGCTTCCCCGTGAAATTGGGCCTGGGAGAAACCGGCGTCTTCCTGGAAGAAGGAGTCAGAGAAGTTGGCCGCCTGAGAGAATACGGTGCCGTCAAAATCCACCAGCTCCTGGAAGGCGGAGTGGTCGAAGAACACATTTCCCTTGATCACCGAGTACTCGATCTTGATTATCGATTCTACGATCTTCCGCTTGTTTCTGTTCAAAGGTAGGTCCAGATTGTGCAGGTCCAGGTCACCGTAGATGATGACATTCTCATACTCAACCGGCTTGCCCTCTTCTATCCTTTTGTGGATCTCCTCTGCCTTGATCATCAGAAGGCTATCGACCATAAGCGTAATGAGTATTCGATAAATGCAGATATGCCTTTCGCTCGACCGGTCTATGCCTCGCCTCTTCCCAGGAGCATCTCCTCGATCCAGTCCCAGTCGTGCTCATAGATGTGGGCAGAGGAGCTGGTGGTGGAGATGGAGCCCGGCTGGGCACCCACTTCTCGTGCTGCATATTCCAGCAGCCTGGCCAGGCCGTAGAGGTTGGCGGGATAGGCCCCGGCGAAGTCATGGCTGCGAAAGAAGATGGCCAGGTGCAGCCTGCCGCCGCGTAATTTGAAATCATCAACGATCATGCAGGGGACCTCATTCCTCTCCCCATCCACCGGGGGGATCCAGGTCACTGACGTGGCCCGGCGGGTGGCAGGAGATTCCTTCAGCCGTTGAATGGCCATATCGATCTGATCCAGGGGAGGGGTGCCCGGCAGGCGCCAGGCGCGCAGCCTCTCGCCATAAGTATACTCAAATCCGGGATTGTCGCCGCAGAGCAGTTGATGGGCATACTCCTCCAGCCGCTCCTCATTCCAGGAGTACTCCTCCGGAATCATCTCTTGATATGGATTCTCCACCACCACCTGCAAGGATAGAAGCTCCCGTATCTTGGTCCCTCTCTCATCCGAGATCTCTTCACCCTGTCTCCAGATGAGGTTCAGACCTCGATGCCAGGCATCGGAGATGGAGCGGGCGCGTATAAACCTGCCCAGCCCATTGCTCTTCAGCTCTGATGATGCCGTATGCGGCAAGATCTATCCACCTCTCCGTCCATGAACTGTTAATCCTCTTTTCATCATATCAAGATAACCCTCTCAGCCAGATGACTGGTGAGATGGTGGATCGCCAAGCCAATTTCGCCGTAGCTGAACTCTATATCGATCAATCCTGCGTATGCCATTAACAATATGATTATCAATATTAACTCAATAAATATTAGCAAAGCTATGAGAAATAAGCCGAATCCCGGCGTGCGAATGACCTCAAATGCGAAGTCCCACAGAGTCCTTCCCACAACCATATGAATCCTCACAGAGAGCAACAAGAAGTGTTACTGTCCAAAGGCTATAAAGTGTAGCAATGAGGGTGGGGCGAAAGTGATTACACGGGAAAAGATACTTTAATAAGGGCTTTGAAATATCTCTACTGATGGGTGACTTTGAGTGGGCAATGGTCAATTCTCTCAACTCCTTCTTCGAGAGGGAAGGCATTCAAGCCATAGCCTACCGGCTCCGGCAGTCGCGGTTTGCCACCCAGCTGGCCGATATCCTGGTGGACTCCAAAATTGCCGAGTACTACCTGGCAATCGAATGCAAAAGCCTTGATGCCCGCAAGACCAGGTCGCTTTATTTCAAGCAGCACTTCAGCGAGGCCGCAGGCGGCCATCAGATAGAGAGGGAGACGGATTTCATCACCCGTTCTGGCCGTCAGGGCATACTGGCGGTGGAGCTGCGTTATGGGGTGGGGAAGAGCAGAACTGCCCATCTCGTCCCCTGGGGGCAGATATTCGACCGCTACAATGAGGGGGGGGCGGGGATAACATTGCAGGAGGTCCAGGTCAATCCTCCACTGGAGAGAAGGGGTGGAGCTTATGAGATATCCCGTCTGGACATACTCAGGATCACCGGATACTATGATCTGGCAGCGAACGATCTCTTGCATGAGGCCGATCTTTACCCCGAGGACCTCAGCTTGGAGGAGTAAACGGTGCGGGATAGATCTGGATGCCTGGAAATCTGCGGCTGGATTCTAAGCCAGCATTTTTCAATGCTTTGCTCCTCTATATCGGGACGGAATGAGGCACTGCTCCCCATCTCCTATGAGGTCTTTTCTTCCGATCCTCTCCAGCCCATCCCGGACAAGACTGTAATTCCCTGGATCTCTGTACTGCAGCATAGCTCTCTGGATCCTCTTCTCCTCCCCCCGAGGAATGTGAACCGGCTGGAGGGTGAAGGGATCCAGGCCGGCATAATACATGGCAGTGGAGATGGTCATAGGTGTGGGGGTGAAGTCCTGCACCTGCTCGGTGTACATGTGGTTGTCGCGCAAATACTCCGCCAGCTCGACCATATCGGCAATGGTGCAGCCAGGATGGCCGGACATGAGATAGGGGAGAATATACTGCTCCCTTCCCGCCGCCTGCGAAGCCGCGCGAAACCTCTCCCTGAAGTCGTCCAGAACCTGGCGGGGAGGCTTATGCATGCACTCCGTAACCGTTCTGGAGATATGCTCCGGGGCGATTTTGAGGTGGCCGGAGACGTGGTGCCGGCAGAGGTCCTCCAGATAGCTGGATCGGTCCGCCATAATCAGATCGTGCCTTATGCCCGAGCCGACAAAGACCCTCCTCACCCCTGGAATGGTCCGGAGCCGGCGCAATAGCTCTACCTGGTGGGAGTGATCTATTTCCAGGGTGGGGCATTCGGCAGAGCAGAGCCTATCCGGACAGGCCCCCTGCTTCCAGCGGGGGCAGACGAGGCCGTACATATTGGCAGTAGGGCCGCCCACATCCTGAATGATTCCCTTGAATCCGGGCATCAGGGCCAGCCTCTCTGCTTCCCGGACGATGGAGCTTATGCTTCTGCTCTGCACAATTCTTCCCTGGTGGTGGGTGAGGGCGCAAAAAGAGCAGGATCCAAAGCAACCCCGGTGGCTGTTGATGGAGAATCTGACCGGCTCTAATGCAGGAATGGCCTCCCGATAGGAGGGATGGGCCTTTCGGCTATAGGGAAGCTCGTAGATTTGGTCCAGTTCAGCCGTGCTGAGGGGAAGAGCAGGCGGATTCTGGATGATCACCGTCTTGGGATGAGGCTGGACCACCGCCTGGCCCCGATAGGGGTTCTGCTCCTTATAGTGGGCCGCAAAGGCCTGGGCATATTTGCTCTTGTTCTCCTTGACCTCCGCGAAGCCGGGGATGACAACAGCGTCCTCCCGCAACGCACCGCGCCAGCGTCGAACCTCCTCTTTGACTGTGGTTCCGGGAATATCCCTGATGTGGGCGATCGTTTCTCCTGCGTTCAAGCGCCGGGCCACCTCCAGGATGGGCCTCTCCCCCATGCCATAGACCAGAAGGTCGGCGGGGGCGTCTGCCAGGATGGACTGGCGGACAGAGTCCGACCAGTAGTCGTAATGAGCGAACCGGCGCAGGCTGGCCTCGATTCCTCCCAGGACGACAGGAACATTGGGAAAGAGGGAATGAACCCGGTTGGCATAGATGATCGCCGCCCGGTCCGGCCGGAGCAGGCGGCCGCCAGGGGAGTAGACATCCCGGCGGCGGCGCTTGAGGTTGGGGGTGAAGTTGTTGACCATGGAGTCCACGTTGCCGGAGGTTATGCCAAAGAAAAGGCGGGGCCGGCCCAGCCGGAGCAGATCCTCATCAGCTCTCCAGTCCGGCTGGGCGACAATTCCTACGGTGTAGCCCGAATCCCAGAGGACCCGGCCCAAAAGCCCTGCCCCGAAGGAGGGATGGTCCACATAGGCATCTCCGCTCACCAGGATGATATCGAACTGCTCTATTCCCAGGCTCTTTCCCTCTGGAAGAGACATGGGCAGAAAACGAGGTTGCTTGGCCATCGCAGATTATGGAAGGTCCTTGCGGCAACATATACCCTTCGAAGGCAGGTTTAGTTATCAATTTTAATTGGCTTAAGCAGTCTCATCGCAAGTATGTAATTCTCAAAATTTATAGGGCATGCAGCATTTAATTTTATAGCAAAACTGCTATTTCGGCCTCCATAGGGATATGTGTACTTCCGCGCCTAATCTGGTTTTTATTGCGATAAAATTATAGTATAAAGCATGTGGAACTGGTTCATGATATAGTGCTGAATTGATGAGCATGTGAAAGTGGAGAATTCGCATATAAATTATATTTCGTCAATTAAATCAAGTACAATTCCAAATATTGCAATAACCTTTTTAACCGCATGCAAGGTATTGAGATTGATGTGTGATTGGATTAAATGGGGAGAAATAGAAAGTGCAGAAATGAGTCATCACGACGCGTTTTATATTATAATAACAGTATCAATTTTTATGTTTTTATCTCTAATAATAATCGATGCACAAAACGCTGCATCGTATTTCGGTCTGGCAATCGGCTTATTTGGAATATTAATCGCAGCACATAGTATACAATCCTCGACAAGACAGCTCATCGAAATGGAAGTAGACTACTGGAATGCAAGAGGCATAGATCATAATAATAAGGGCGCCGAGCTTCGCAAAAAGAGTGAATACGATCAGGCTGCTTGGGCTTACGAGGATGCCATTGAAGCTTTTGATAAGGCTTCTAAGTTAGATCCACTAAGCGCCAAAAACTGGAGCAATAGAGGCAATGCCCTTGTTGATCGGGGCAAGTATGATGAGGCTATAAAAGCCTTCATTCACGCACTCGAGCTAGACTCACTATCCGCCAAAACCTGGAATAACTATGGACGCGCTCTTCATGCAAAAGGCGACGCCCTTAGAGATCATGACGATTTCAAAGCCATGGACATATACGCAGCGGCCATAAACGCCTTTGATAGAGCTATCGAACAAGATTTTGGAGCAATTCGTGCCTGGAACAACAAAGGTGGAATCCTTAAAAGCCAAGGCGATATTTTCAAAAAGCGCGGTGATCTCCTATATGCGCAAAGCAAGTATGATGCGGCTATTAGGGCTTATGATAAGGCCATCGAATTAGATCAAAACTTTGCAGGATTTTGGTACAATAAAGGCATAGCTATCGATGCAAGAGGCTACTATGATGAGGCTATTGAAGTACTAAATAAAGCCATTGAGCTAGACCCAAAAAATACAATGATTTGGCTGGGCAAAGGCAATGCTTTTAAGAATCAAAACAGATATGACGATGCTCTTTATGCGTACAATAAAGCTATCGAGTTTGATTTACAGAACCTAAATGCATGGAACCAGAAAGGTAACGTTCTTCATGCTAAACTTGAGCATGACGAAGCCATCCAAGCCTACAAGAGGGTTGTTGAAATAAATCCGCAAGACGTAGTTGGGATAACTAATATAGGTGACATTTTTCGTGAAATAAACAAGTCTGATGAGGCCATCAAATACTTTGATAGAGCCATCAAGCTCAATTCAAGGTATGTCTTGGCCTGGAAAAACAAAGGCTTAACTCTTCAATCTCAGAATAGGTATAAGGAAGCTTTAGATTCCTTTGAGAAGGCAATAAGGTTGGATCCTAGAGATGCTTTAAGCTGGAGCAGGAGAGGCCTTATTCTCAATGAACAGGGGAAGTATAATGATGCCATAAAAGCCTTTGATAAAGCCATTGAATTAGATCAAAAAGATTCTCAGCATTGGAACAACAAAGGTGTTGCATTCTGCAACTTAGAAAAATATCAAGAAGCCTTTAACTGCTTTAACCGAGCTAACTATATAGATCCCAAAAATGCAACGGCATGGTATAATAAAGGCAAAGTCCTCGAAATCTTGGATAGATATAAAGAAGCCAGAAATGCTCTCAGTAAAGCCAAAGATCTTGGATTCACAGGGCCACAATAGACGAAAGTGGTGAGTAAAACCTGTAATATATTTCTTTCTGAATTTTAAAATATTTTAATAAAATAGTATTATTTTGCCCGTAAGCACCCACTTCTACGCGACAAGATAAGCTTAACCGTAATCGATAGCTTAAACCCGATTCATCAATATCATTGATGCTTAATGGGATTTAATTATCATTCTATTCCTGTACGGAACACAGGGTGACGCAAGAGGTATCAGGACTGATTTCACATCTGCAAGTAAGTTATTCAAATATCCATAAAAGTTAGCTACGTAGTATGTGCATCTAACACAATCGATCAGGATGAGCCTGAGAGTTTGGAGTATTTTGCAGAGAAGATGCTTATTCCTAAATCCCGCGTAGGCCTGGAGAACCACCTCTCCAGCCGCAATCTGTGGATGGGCGTATAGGCGGACGACCGCTTCCGCTGGCAGGAAGATGGCTGGCAGATAAAGACAAGTGTATATGCCAAGCCCTCGTCTCCCGCAGCTTTGACAGCAACGCAGTGCTGCAGATCCAGATCGACATCAACGATGCCGTGCACCGCGCTCATGATGGGCTCTTCACAGTCCGGCCTGATGGGAAGGAGCAGAAATTATAATACAAAAGAGGACAATCTTTCATTCCAGATGAAGCTCAAGATCACAATCACAGGCCCTAAGGTCCACGACGTCGGATACCGGCCCTGGCTCACAGAGAAGGCTGTTGATCTGGCCCTCAGGGGCTTTGAGGTATACAACGACGCAGAGGGCGATCTGCAGTCAGTCGTGGCCCTGGTGGATAGCGACAAAAGACGTGCCACCCAGTTCTTCGAGTTTGCCAAGGCCGAACTCCCGCCTTTAGCCAGGATTGACGATATAAGGTCAGAGCCCTACGATGAAGAGATACAACCTTTATGGCAATCGGCCACCCTGGGGACATTTGTGCAGATAAACAAGGCTGTCCCTATACTCCAGGAGATGAGGGAAGATCTCCGGGAGGTTAAAACGAATACGAATCTCATCCCAGAGATCGCGGAGAATACCCGACTCATCCCGGAGATCGCGGAGAATACCCGTCCCATTCCGGAGATCGCAGAGAAGCAAGATGTGATCATCGACGAGATCAGGGGCTTGCACCGGGAGATGACCTTCGATGCCGGCTGGAGGGCGAGGATAGAGAGCGATATCCAGGCGATAAAAGCCAAGATCGGCATCAGATAGACCCTAAGACCAATTCAGGCAAAGATCCTCAAGAAGGGAAATTCATAACGTTCTCTGGGCCTGGCAACTGTGATAGATCTTTGACAATCGATAGCCCCTCGCTTTTGAGAAACGTATTTTTCCGTAACCTGGCCTGACGGCTGCGCAGGTGCATCCGAGGGGCAGGGAATCAGCCGGAATTACTCCCAGTTCTGCATTAAGGACGATTCGGTATTGAGGAGCCAGCAAGAAGGCCATTGCGCACTTATGATCTGAAACCATTTGGGCGATAGGCACCTAAAATCCTCTAAAGGCAAGCTTTAAGCTGCAACTGTCCTGTGCGAGAATTATACCAGAGATAAGTCTTAAGACAAGAAAGACCATCGTAGTATTTAAATCCAATAGGGATACAAGAAGCTATGAGGGGAAGGCAATGAGGGAGAGTCGAGTGCATCCAGCTATGCTGGCAGTCGCTATCATCCTTTTGGCATCAATAGCCGGAGGGACAACTCATATCGTCCGCCAGGGAGAGAGCCTCCAGGGGGCCATAAACCGGGCGGATTCCGGAGACACTATAATCGTCCGGGAAGGGGTCTATCGAGAGAGCCTGAATATAACTCGGCCGATTGTCCTGGAGGGCAGGGGACGGCCTCTGCTGGACGGAAGCGCCATTGGCAACGCATTAACCATCAATGCGGATGGGGCAAAGGTATCCGGCTTTGAGATCAGAACTACTCGACGAACTGGGGTCCATGTCCTCTCTGGAGGGAATATCATAGAGAACAACAGCATCTCCGGTTGTCTGGACGGCATTCGCCTGGAAGGGGCCCATTCCAACATCATTGCCAATAACAGCATAAACAACAACACCAACGGCATAACCCTCTACAGCTCAAAAGAAAATCGGATACAAAATTGCGATATCCGGGACAACTACATAAATGAGGAGAGCGACTGCGGCATATTTCTCATCTACTCCCAGGGTAATGTCATCCAGGATAATCAGCTGAGAAATAATGGCGACACCTCCATCTCGCTTCGCTCTGCCAGCAATAATTCGATCATGAACAATACAGTCATCGAGAACGACTGGTATGGCATTTCTCTGTCTGAAACCAGCAACGGAAACCGGATTGCATACAACAATGCCAGCAACAATATCGATGCCGGCATATACCTGGACTGCTCCCGGAACAACCACCTCCTGGGAAACCGGGCCTTGGACAACAGCAAGGGAATTTATCTCTCTTATGACAGCAATGACAACATCCTTGAGGAGAATTATCTCTCCCAGAATGGGAAAGGGCTCTATCTGGCAAATCATGCCAGCAATAACACCATTTTGGGCAACACCGCCCAGGATAATGGGTATGGCATTTACCTGACCTTCTCCTCCCGCTGGGATCTGGTATATGCCAATCATCTCATCAATAACGGCTGCAATGCCTATGACCGGGGGGAGAGCAATCGCTGGGACAATGGAAGCCAGGGGAACTATTACAGCGATCTGGGAGGGAAGTTCTACATCCCCGGGGGACCGGGGATTGACAATCACCCCCAGGCGGAGCCCTCCGGCTGAAGATCAATCCATCAGATGAACCTGGGCCTCTCCGAGAGCCTCATGGCCATAGGCAGTCTGCGCCAGGGCTTTCCTTTTGTCTCTCCAGTGAGCCTCTCTTTGAGCTCATCCACAGTCATGCTCTTCTTTGCCGGCGACTTGGGGGTGGATTCGCTGCGAATGGTGACGGCCAGCCGGCCGGACTGAAGCTCCTCGTCCCCGATCACTGCCACATATGGCACCCATTCCCTTCCAGCATCGCGGATCTTTTTGCCCACGGTCTCGTCCCTGTCATCTATATCCGTGCGGAAGCCAAGAATCCCGGCCAGGGCAAGAGCCCTCTCCTGGTGGCGCTCAGCCACCGGTATGATCCTCACCTGGGTTGGAGACAGCCAGGTCTCGAGCATGGGCAGCTTGCCCTGAAGAGATAGTCGGGCCGCCTTCTCCAGTATGGCGTACATAACCCTCTCTATCGCTCCGGAGGGAGAGCAATGCAAGAGTATGGGCCGCCTTCTCGCACCAGACTCATCGATATAGTTGATATCGTAGCGCTCCGCATTCTCCACATCGATCTGGACGGTGGAGAGGGCGCTGGCCTTATCCATGGTATCCACGAAGTTGAACTCGAATTTGAGGACGAAATAGAAGAACCTCTCATCCCACATCTCGATTAAGACCGGCTTTTTGATGATATCCACTAATCCAGCAATGAACTCCTGGTTCTCCTTATAGAAGTCCCGAGTGAACCTGATGGCCACCTCATAGTCTTCAACCTCCAGGCCCACCTCCTTCAGGACGCTGATGCTGGCGAGATACTGCTTCCTGAACTCCTCAATGGCGGAATACATATCCCGGGTCATGGTGTGCATATCGGGCATGGTGAAGGCCCGCAGGCGGCGGATGCCCACCAGCTCCCCCCGCTGCTCGCGCCGGAAGCTGTATCTGGTCATCTCTATCATCTTCAGGGGCAGGGACTTGTAGGATATGGACATGTCATGGCCCATCAAGAACTGGCCGAAACAGGCGGCGAAACGGAGGAAAAGCTTTCTCTTGTCCGAGTCGATCTGATACTGCCGGGCGGGAAAGCGGTCCAGATACTTTTTCAGTGTGGGATGCTCCATATCGTACATGATGGGGGTCTCCACCTCCATGGCGCCCATGTCCGCCGCCTTCTCCAGTACCAGGGTCTCCAGGAGGGACTTGACCAGCCTGCCTTTGGGGTAGTAGCGCATGTTGCCCGAGTCGGAGCCCGGCTCGTAGTCCACCAGCTCCAGCCGTCTCATCAGCTCCACATGGGGCGGGACCTTGTCCACTGCTCTCGCTTTGGAGATCTCGTAGTTGGCGAACTTCTGCAGGTTAGTGTGCCCCTCGAAATTGAACTTGTCTGCGTCCACCAGCTTTCCATCCAGATCTAAGACCCTCCAGTAGGATACCGCTTTGGCCTCAGACTTAAGGGCCTCGGATACCACCTCACCCTCGCCCAGCCTTATGGATCGGGAGAGCTCGGAGAGCGGATGGCCCTTGCAGCTGATGGTGAAGGCTTTGTACCAGCCGAAGGGGGCACGCATGACCTCATAGTTCTGGGAGAGGACATCTGCCATTCCCTTGAGTATCTTGACCGCCGTGGCCGGGGTGGAGAGGCTGGAGCTCAAATGGGCATATGGATAGATCATAATGCGGTTGGCCTTGACCTGGCTGGCCACATCTGCTACCTGCTTTGCGCCCTCGGCGATCACAGCATCGGTATCGTCCTCGTCGAACTTCTCCACGGCGATGAAAGCGCACAGCGCCTCATCGAGGCGGCCTTTCTTGGCCGAATCTTCGACCTCTTCTGCCAGCTTCGTGGGCCTCTTGGCCTCGAACTCAATGAAATCCGAGTGAATTAGGAGCAATTGCAATATCGGTCACCTGAACTCTTGAGGGATGAGTGTGGGTGTAATTCAATGTTTCTATCTAGCTCCAGGTGCTCCAGAGGAGAAAGCCTCCTGCTGCCAAGGATCGGGCGTCTGAAGCGGTCCTCTCTCACCCTGCCAAACGCCAGGCTTCCGATGCGAAGCGTTGATCGTTCCGGGAGAGAAAGCCTTAAATATAAACAATTGCCGTATATAGTAACGGCAAAAGTCGATATATTTTCTCTCCCTCCATACTCTTGACTTTTGCCACCCTCTCTTCATCATTCATAGGCAAAGAAAGCTGGATCGTGCAGATTAAGGGAAGGCCATTGAGAATTATAGTCAAGAACCTAAAGATTGATACTTATTCGCCATGTTATGACGCCAGTACATGTGGATTATTAGTCTCAATCTTTAGGTGCTGCACTATAATCTCCCATTCCAGCATGGCAGTTTTTCTTTCCGGATTGGGATTGATTCGCAATATAGGCCTAATGTGAAGAATAAGGCTTTATCTTTGGGCCGCCTTTTCATCATGGATTCAGAAGAGGTGCCATGAGCAACTCTCGCCTGGATCTGATGAAAAAGTGCTGATGATATGCTGCGGGCAAAAGCAGCAGCTTTTCGATAGCACTGTAGATGGTGAATGATATGAAACGGATTAGAGAATTAGTCTTCGTTTACTTATTTATTCTCGTCATATCGTTGGCGGGAAGTGCCTGGGCTGCGGATGGACCAGGCGTAGAGCTGAGGCCAGGCGAAGCAAGAGCAGAGATGCTTTTCAATATTGGGATCGGTGAAAAATGGATCGGTGGCGATCCACCATCCAAAGATTCCGATTCCATATACGCTCAGTATTACTCGATGGCTAAAGCCTCCTCTGCCAGAAAGCATCTTGAAGCTCCAAAAAAGAGCGACATCAAGGATCTGACCCCAGCCACGGTATATTTCACCTACCAAATGAATGCCATGCCATTTGACCAATATCAGGCTTATGCCACCTACACCGGCGACAATTCGCTGTGGATACAGGGCTCCTCCAGCTGGACTCAGTATGCAAAAGCTCCAAGGGGATCCGCTCTCTCTTTGATTGTCATATCATCCGCCGGCGGCCAGGGAGTCCTGTATGAGATAAATCCTGATGGAAAGCTGAATAAGAACTCATTTTCCTTCTATCCAGGATACAATCAGATGGACTTTTATGCCGATTCCATCGGCCAGCACATCCTGTTCTATACAATTGACGGTCTGGTCAGCAATTCGGTCGTCATCGATGTTACGGGTTACTACCAGCCGCCATATCAGCAGCCTCTTGCATCCACCTATCGAGGATTTACAGTATAAAAAATATCAAATTTAAAAATTTTTAACCTGAAAAAGAATGCGAAATCTCAACCTCATCCCCGCATGAACTTGTCCCAGCCCTGATAGTTCTCCTTTAGGATGGTGCAGATCCTCTCCATCATGTCGAAGGGTATTCCCACCACGACCTCCTCATCTTCCAGGCCTGCGTTCCTCACCGAGCCGTCGCAGCCTAGTGATACGTTCACCTCTCCTTTCAGATAAGGGGAGCTGGTGGCATCGACGCAGAAGGACTGAATCCCGGCGGTGTTGAAGGTCATACGTCCCCCATCCTCGAACATCGCCGCCTGGACGATCCTCCTCGACTGAAGTGGATTTCCCACGAATATGACTACATCCGGTCGGACCACCATCTTATCCAGGGGGGCCACATAGCTGGCCACGGTGCTGCCGGGAAGGATGCGGGGCATATTGGCTGCTATCATCGCTCCCGATTCTTTTGTGGAGCACTTGTGCAGTTTGTCAAAGTACAGAGATCCAGTGCGGATGTTCTCCGGACACTCCACCAGGCCCAGGCCCGAGGCGCCACCTTTGCACTCGTGATAGTCGGCATGAGCGAGATAGCTAACTCCCTCTCGCCTCGCTCCCTGGATCATTGAGCAGTAGCGGAAGGGCCTCTCCACTATATTGAGGTCCTTGGGGATCTCCTCCTCGCTCTTGAACAGTCTTACGCCTACGATATTATCCCGGATTCCCAGGGAGGACTTCAATACGTCCGACATCTCTTCAAGATTCATCATAATGCACCGGAAATTAAGTGGTAGGCATGGGATTTGGAGCTTGCGCTCTGGAATGCACCCCATCACATGCTCTTCATATATCATCGGCCAAAGAATGTATAAATATTTTGAAGTAAACATACCCTGTATGAATGAAAGGCTGAACAGCACCGAAAATCAGGCCGGACCCTGCGGAATATTATGCGGCTCATGCCCCTTGGGAGGCAGCATAGTAGCCGAGTCCGCAAGCCGGACGAGAAAGCACATCACTGAATGCGATATTCCAAACTGGGCTCCATTTGTGCCTGGGGGAGAGGCGATCGACTGGACGGCAGTGGACCTGGGCCTAGCCTGGATGGAGACCTATGCCCGTTGCGCAGGATGCGAGAACGGCGGAGGTCCACCTGATTGCACCATCAGGGCTTGCGCTCGAGAGAAAGGATACGACCTATGCAGCTCCTGCGAGGAATTGGATGGCTGCACCAGATTCGAATGGCTCAGAGATCAAGGCCAGATGATAAAAGATAGGCTGAATGAGAACAGCGGTCTTTCCAAGGAGGAGTACATCAAAAAGATGACCGCAAAGATGCCCTGAGGGGCATGATAGGAGGAACGGCTGGGGTGGAAATTCGGAGTTCACCTTTCCAGGCACAAACTATATGTATTAATCATGCCTATAGGAACAAGTCGCGTTTTGCGCTGCAAGAACCAGAGATCCAGCAATCCGATTGGGCTCTTTTGCCCGAAGATAGATCGAGAAGAGCATCCCTGCAATAGATGCGAATATGCATGCCATGATGGGCGTTGAGGCATGCCCAAAAGCTGGGTCGGAGTTCATGCCAGCTAGGACGTGATAGATGCTGATAAAGAGGCGAATTGCAGGCCCAGCATCCTTCGGTGAATTGGGCTCCCGTGAGACGGACGCTGCGTGATAGTCCAGCGCTGTGCCGCTTCAAAAGCAGCATCATGTCGAGATCTTGGGCGAGGTCAGGCCTGCCACCCTGGTGGTACTGGCTCCTGGAAATAGGACATTGTGGATCGGTGTTGACCCGCCCGAGAATCGACTGTACTGATTTTGCAGGCCCAATGCCATGGTATTCTCTAAATCTCTCCTAGCCTTCTCCTTTTCACTACTTAACCAATTTGAATAGCGAATCATTCTTCAAGCGAGCGGCTTATTCATTCAGAGCGCCGCCAGATCCTCAAAATGGTCGCCATTCCCCCCAGGTTTATGACCAGGATCATGATCACTCCAAAAGCTCGCCTCATACCCACTGGCATGGTCGCCTTTCCTGCCAGGTCTATGGTATCATCCCCATCCACCAGCACATCCCAGGACTGCCCTCCAGCCTTCAGAGTGTACTCTCCCCACTCAAGACCCCGGAAGATATACTCGTCATCCCCAGAGGCATTGGCCAGACAGGTCCCTTGCCCCCACAATTCCACCCCTGCTGGCGCGCCAGCAACTCGCAGAATGCCTCCCCTCCTGACCGGAAGGGCCACTCCCTCGGAGGATGTATTCGAGGATACATTCAGCAGTGCAAGCACGGTGGGGGCAACATCCATCTCCGACCACTGGCCGCCAAGGTTCAGCTCCTCAGTTCCCGGCCCCTGGACGACCAGGGGCACTCGCAATGCCTCCAGGCGGGCGGCATACTTCTCGGCAGAGTGGCCGCCCTCTCCTTCCTGGTCCGGAAAGACCATGCCATGGTCGGCAGTGATGACCAGCAAGAGGTTATTTTTTCGGCAGGCCCGAACCAGCCTGCCCAGGGGCGCGTCCAGCGCCTCCACTGCTTGCAGATAGCCGCTGGCGTTCAGATTATGGCCGGCGCTGTCCACCGCTCCGGCATTGACCAGCATGATGAATGGCTTTCCTATGAGATGCTCTACAGTATCCGCCGCCGCATCCAGTGCCCAGGCGTTGTAGCCGGCATAGCCTGCCATGTTCTCACGATTGGAATATCCAGCGAATCTGTCCCGCCATTCCTGAAAGAGGGTACGCAGGCCCTCTGGAGCATCGGGCCGAAATCCCGGTGTGGGCTCAGCGCCCTGCAGGGCGTTATCCTCCAGGTAAAGGACTGCATCCATATCCTCCATGATCGACATAGAGTCTCCCCGCTCCATAATGGCAAGGCATAAATATCCCTCCTCCCGGGCGAGGTCGAAGACAGTTGGTCCGAGCTGGTCCCAGTCCGCGTCTGATCTGCCGGTGACGAGAACGGAATGGCTCTTTGAGGTTTCGGGGACGGGCACTCGCACATCCACCGCCCGTGCCCCACCGCCGGTGAGGTTGAAGAGCACCGCCTTATCCAGAGGCGAGCCGTCCAGAGCATAGGCATTGTGCTCCGGATAGATGTAAGATGATCCCAGGCCGTCTATGACCAGTATGACTGCGCCAGCGGGCTGAGCCATGGGCCCCACCTGGACGTCCAGAGCGCTGCAGCCGGGCAGCAATAGCAGCAAGAGGAGGAGAAGGGCAGGGATCATCCCTCCGGGCTTAGTCAGCTAAATATTAAAATCTTTCATATGTATTGCTTTAAGGGAAAACTCTATCCGAGCTGCGATGCCCTAATCGTGACGACATGCAAAAAAAGGATTTTGGATCGCAAATGCAGGATCTTTAAAAGTCGGTCATGATCCTGTACTGATCGATCTCAGTCTGTTTCAGGCCGGTTAAGAACTGCTCAGCCATGTCGCGAATATCCCTGGACCTGGTTATCGCTCGGCCCACCACCAGTATGTCCGCGCCCGCGGCCAGGGCTGCACCCTGGGTATCGGTGCGAATTCCGCCTGCAACGGCCACCAGAAGCCTTCTCCCCTCCTCTGCCAAGGCCTTGATATCGGGGATGTTCTGCCAGGCATGAGCGCTCTTCTCCATGTCGATCGCCCGGTGCAGCTCGACCACATCCGGTTTGACATCCAGTCCCTTGAGCACCGCCAGTGGATCGTCTACGTTGAGCATATCGATTATCGAGTAGATCCCCGTCTTTCTGGCCTCATTGATGGACAGCTCAATGGTCTTCTTGGGAGCCAGGCCCGATATCACCACAGCATCGGCGGTAGAGTCCGCAGCCAGGCGCACCTCCAGGTTTCCGGTATCCAGGGTCTTGAGATCCAGGATGATAAAAGCCCCCGGCCGGATGGCACGAATCTCCTTCACAACGTTCATCCCCAGCATCTTGACCAGGGGGGTCCCCACCTCGATCAGGATGTGATCGCTATCCGGCAGGGCAGAGAGGACGCGCCTCACCTCGGCCACATCCACCAGGTCGAAGGCCACCTGCAGATAAGGCGGATCCCAGAGACGGGTGACTCTGAACCCCATTATGGGATGGGTGGAGCGCTCCTTCTCATAGAGGACTTTATCGATATCCGGGAACCCGGCCATGGCCCGAGCCACCGCCAGCTTGGTGGCCCCGTAGTTATAGCGATAGATGGCATCGTAATCCGTAGCTTTGGGATCGATGTAAACGGATACAATGACCAGCAGCTCTTCTGCTCGATCCCGGGGGATGACACCCTCTGCCACTGAATCTGCCACTGCCTTGGCTACCGCCGTCTGGGCCGGCCCAAAGATCTGAGCCGCCTGGTCCATGTTCTTCACTGTCACTTTAGGAACGATAAGGGTAGAAGGCTTAGGCGGCAAGTTCGGCCTGATGACCCCCAGGAGAGGGGTATGCCCCGCTGAAAGCTGGGTGAGCCCGGAGGCGAAAGCCGTTCCCACCGGCCCCTCCTTCTCTCCGATAATCAGATCGATATGTGCTACCTCAGGCCCCTTTCCTATGAGAGCCTCTCCGACCAAAAACAAAAAGATTCACCTCGCCCACCGAGTGAGCAATCTCTCTATTTTAACTTGTGGGATTGCGAAGGACGAAGCGGGAAGTCCCCATCCTTTGGGGCGGTCCCCTGGACTCGCACTGTGCGAAAGAGTGCATGAGTGCCCCTATTGCGGATTCTCATGTGATCGAGACTATAATGCTTCCAGGAACATACTAATCACAGGGATGGAACAGCCCGTAGCGCCCATAGAGCCAAAACCGCTACATCACATATCAGTGATGCAAGTTTTGGCGATGAAGTGGGAAGCCGCGCCCTTCAGGACGCGGTAGTTCACTCCTTTTGCCGGTTTTGGAGGTTTCAGATTATCTGCCAGTAGATGAGAGGAGCCAGCACCAGTAGCATCAGCCCGGTAAAAAGCCTCATACCCACCCGGTGATCCTTGCGGAAGCGGTCCACCCTATCCGGGCTCATTCCCAGGGCGAGGAATCCACCCACCACAATGATTGGCAGTATCACCCCCAAGTTGAAGAACATCAGGTAGGCGGCACCGACAAAGTAGCTTTTGGCGGAGATGAGATCCAGTATGGCCAGATAAAGCCCTCCCACACAGGGGAGCTTCACCAATGAGAAGAGCGCCCCTGCCAGGAAGTAGGAGCTAAACCTTCTCCGCTCTACTCCCGCCTGGAAATATTGCAGCGCCCAGTCCGTCCGGAAGAGCGATGCCTTTCCCTGCTTTAGAAGGATGGCATCGATGACCTGAGATAAGCCCGCAGCCAGAAGAAGCACAGTCAAAGCATAGCGGAATGAAGCAGCTATGGCCTCAGAATGCAATAGCCTTTGCATTCCCAGGCCGAAGAGGAGGTACATGGAGAAGATGCCAAAGGAGAAGAATGCCACCATCATGATCAGCTCCCGCCTCTTTCCGGAGGTTGAGAGGATGGATGCCGCCAGAAAGACCAGAATGCCGAAGAGGCAGGGATTGAAGCCGGCCACAAACCCACCAGCAGTGACGGCCAGGGCAGTAGAGAGGGAGAGGTCCTGCAGATTGTATCCGGGCAGAACATCCTCCCGCCGCTGGATGGGGCTAGTGTTGCCTGGAAGGCCTATAGAAGGGGCAGTCTCAGATCTCTGGCTCTGATTGTGCAGGGCCTGAAGAACCTTATTCTCGAGTATGGATGTATCACCTCCATAGTCCCTGTAGTCTATGACCTCGATCCCGATGATTATGGCCGGTATATCCAGGACGTTATACTGAGCGATGATTCGGTGGCCCTCATCGGTAGAAAAGTAATAGCTTCTGACATTAAGTGGCATCGTTCGGCCCACCTTCTCCAGGGTCCGCTCAGCAGCGGCGCATTTGGGGCATCCCGGCGAGATGATGATTATGACTTCTACCGGGTCTGCACTTGGAGTATATCCTTCCTTGAGGGCCAATTGGCTGGCGGAGGAACCGATTCCGCCGTCTGCATCCTCGCCGCCAGCCGCATGGATGCAGCCAAAGAGGGAGGCCATCGCAATGCCCACAAATAAGAGAATTCGAATGGCTCTCCTGGCAGGAATGATAGAGGAAGGCCCTCTGGAAGGGATCGGTGGCATCAGTCCCCTTATGGCATGGAAGTGATATAAAAAAGAGGTCCTCAACTGATGAGTTTGGCCGGGAAAGGGGCGAAAATGCCCTCCCCATCGACCAGATCCATTTACTCTTCAGTTACGTACTCAAGGACAGGCATATCCTCATCTGATGCCTCACTGGACACGAATGCTACAGAGACATCGTCCTCACCGACCAGGACTATGGTGTAGGGGCACCCTTCTGCACAGGCCTCGACCGCCTTCTTGATGATGGATGTTACATCCAGCTCAATCACATCCTCTGCCTCATCTATCTCAACGGAATCGGACGAGACATTGAGGGCATATTCTACCTTATCCTTCCAGGTCAGGGTGTTTAATGTCGCTCCCTCTAGGAAGTAAGCCTTGATCTCGCCCTCATCATCCACCCGGGCGACATTAAGGGTGAGAGTAGCAGACTTGATCTGATCCGGATTGAAGATTCCCTGCGATCCGAAGAGGTTCACATAGCTGAGGTAGGTCTCATTTATAGAAACATCATCATCGTCATCGTCCTGGGAAGACACCCACAGTAGATCGCTATCGCCATAGCTTTCCTCCTCTTCAATAGAATTGACGTAGGTATCCACATCGATTCTCGCTTCAAAGCTCCCTGCGCTGCCAGCGGCCGCCAGCAGGAGAAGTGTGCCAATAATCGCAAGCCAGTATCTCAAACGCTATTCCTCCATTGAATTTAACCAATACTGAATGTACCTGTCAATTGATAAAAAAAGCTTGCCTTCATATGCAGCTTATATTAGATAAGCCATGAATCTTTATAAAATAGATCGATCATCTAGAGATGGATCGCTATGAGCCTCAAAATGAAACCATCATTAACCCATCCCAGTGCCAGGGGAAAATGCCATGCTCCGGCTTTATCAAATGCATATCATCCTTCGCGCGGCATAGGTCGCCCGACCATTTGGGCGGTATCCCTTCTTTATGCTTTTATGCTGATCGCTTCCGTTGCCTGTGCCGCCACCATATCCGTCAGCTCCGATCTGCAAGCGGCAATCAACGCCGCCCAGCCTGGCGACACCCTCCTGGTGGCCCCGGGGATTTACGAGAAGATATCCATAGGAAAGAGCCTCAACCTGGTAGGCAATGGGGCAGTCATTCAGGCAGGGGAGAGGGACGCCTGCGTGAATATAGAAGCGAGCGATGTCAGCATATCCGGCTTTCTCGTCAGGAATGGGTTTTATGGCATAAAGCTGAACAATGTTCGGGGCTGCACTGTGGCCAACAATACCGTCATCCGGTGCACCCAGCCAGGGATTGCCCTCCTTTTTTCCGACGGCAATATCATCCAGGGAAACAACGCCAGCTTCAACGGACTGGGGGGTGAAGGGTGGTATGGAATATACCTCTCCAACTCCAATGACAATCTGATCCTTGATAATGTGGCCTATGGCAATGGCGCCTACGGCATAAACCTCTTCCCTTCCTGCAGCAATAACACCATCCGGGGCAACGTCCTTCAAGGAAATATGTACGGCCTGTACATGTTCACAGATTGCAGCAATAACATAATAGAATACAATGACCTCTCCCGGAACACCAACTCCGGCCTGGACCTCCGCTTCGACTGCACTGACAACCTGATCCGAAATAACAGCATGATCGAGAACGTAGTCGCCGGCCTGACCCTCCTGGACTCTGGATATAACAGCATATCCGGCAATCTGATAGAGGCAAATGGGCGCTATGGCCTGCAGATCCAGAGCAATTCGAACGGCAATACCATCATCGATAACACAATCTCGGACAGCCAGACCGGCATCTTCCTGGATTCGAGCCAGAACATGATCTACAGAAATAAGATCAGTTACAATGTGATCCAGGCGGAGGATAGAGGAGAGAATTCGTGGAATGCCAGCTATCCGCTGGGGGGCAACCTGTGGAGCGACTACCATGGGAGCGATGAGTACCAGGGACAGGAACAGAATGTTCTGGGTGCGGATGGATTTGGCGACCTGCCCTATGAGATAGACAGTTCCTCCGTAGATCGTTATCCCATTATGGGCGATCAGGTCAAGCAGATCTCCATCATCGAGAAGGCTCTTAATCCCACCCAGGCCAGAGTGGGAGACGATATAAAGGTCACCGTGCGTATGGAGGCTCTCTATGACCTCAACCAGCTGACGGTTAGAGCATATCAGTCGGGAGAAGAGGCAAAGGGCTATGGCCGCCTGGTAGCCTCTGGGGATGCATATCAGGGATCCTTCTCCACCGCCCTGCTCGATCCGGGCGAGTACGACCTGGTCTTGAGGGTAAATGATGTTCGTGGATTCGAACTGGAGGAGACGTTAGGAAGTTTCTCCGTCACCCCCAGGAGCTGATGAGCACTTGCATAGTATGGAGATGAGAAGTTTGAGAAATTCAAGAGGCTTGCCATGAGAGTTATCAGAATCGCAGGCTGCAGCTTGTTGCTGGCAGCCTTATTCATGATGGCGATCATATGGAATGCATCACCTGTGGCCGGGGAGTGCGCATCCTGCAAAGCCGCTGGCTCGAGCGCAGAGCAGGATCCGCTCAATCAACAGTGGGCTTCGTTCCTGGGTGAGGTGGGGGCATGGTCTCAGATGCCATTCCATCCGGGCCTGCTCAGAGCACAATCCGATTCATCCAACTGCTCGTCACTGTGGGGAGAGAATGGGGAGCGGGGATTGGATCTGAACCTTTCTGCTCCCAAGGACGGTCTGCAGAAATATCAGGGCAATCGATCCGATATGGCCCGGGGGATGGGATTTTCCACAATTTTGATTTCACCAGAAGAGATCAAAATCCTAGATAGCTCCGACATAATCATCGATATCAGCCCCAGATCGACTGAGTACATTCCAGGAGCGATAAGCATTCCCTATGACAGGTTCATCGACCCTGCAGGAAGGCTCGAGCCGATCGGCGAGATGACCCGGATTTTAGGGGATGCAGGCGTATCCGAGAACGATTCGATCATCATTTATGGTGAATGCCAGCCATGCGGCGGCGGGCCCTCGGCAGCCACCTACGTCTTCTGGATGCTGAAGTTCTTGGGGCATGAGGATGTCAGGCTCCTGGACGGGGGGATAGACGACTGGGTGGCAGCGTCGAATCCCACCTGGTCTGAGCCTGCACGCCTTGCGCCCAGGAATTATACTCCCGCTATAGATGCCGATCTTCTGGCAACATATGATTTCGTTTGCAGCGGCATCCCCCAGATAATCGATGCCCGAACGGGGAGGGATTTTGAGGCAGGGTCGATACCAGGAGCGATCAATATTCCTTATACAAGCGTTCTGGATGGCAAGAAGATAAGGGATCAATCAGAGCTGGAAGAGATATTCTCAGATCTGCAAAGAGAAAGGCCGGTGGTGGTCTACACCAATACCGGGGTCAAGGCCTCCATGATCTGGTTGCCCCTCTGCCTTCTTGGCTACGACGCCAAGGTCTACGCCTGGCAGGACTGGAAGGCGGATCATTCCAGTGGTGAAATGACACCAGCAAATATAAGAATATCGAAAAGGATAGCTGGAGTTAAGAGTGAGACCATTGAATCCTAGCCATATCCTCCACTTTGTTCTCCTGCTCAGCCTGGTCAGCTATGCATCCGCTTTTCCGATACAAAATGCCCTGGAGAACAATAAGGCAACCGCCTGGTTTCAGAAGGAGTATGAAAATCGCCTCCGACCAAGCGTCGACGATGGCGCTGCTCCGGTCATCTATGGAGTGAGCGTGAGCCCCTACATTCTCAAGACAGGCGACCCCAGGAGCGAGATAAATGCCCGGGTCCACGATCCATCCGGCCTGGGAATGGTCTATGCTGAGGTAGGCAATCGGATGAACCTCATGATAGATTTAGACCGAGATGGCACTTACACCGGCTATTGCGGCTCCAATATGCCTGCTGGAACCTACAATGTGACAATCATAGCCGTAGACAAGTTCGGCAATGCGGCGAAGGACGAGTCAAAGAAGATCACCATCCGCGATCCCAGGGATCTCAATGGCAATGGAATAGAAGACAGCCTGGAGGAGCAGAAAGCCAAAGACCTGAAGGTCATTGTGCTTCATGAGGACGACCTTAAAGGGAACCTTACCGGCGTCGGCTCCTCTCTGGAGAAGAGGTTCAAAGTCCTGCCCGGGAGCGCAATGACCGTCTCCTCGGACAACCTGGAAAAGATCGCCAAGACCGACGGCGTCCGAGGGGTGTACACCGATCAGAAGCTCACCGTGCTCTCTGCTGCCAGCACGAGCAGCTCGAATCCTGGGCCTTCGATCATAGATGATCCCAGAGAGATCTCCGGCCCAAAGGGCGAGGGGGTTACTGTGGCTCTGATCGATACCGGCGCAGATGCCGATCATGAGGCTTTGTCCCGGAAGATCGTCGCATTCCAGGACTTCGTGAACAATCAGACAGAACCTTATGACGACAACGGCCATGGCACACACTGCGCCAGCCTGATCGCCGGCGACCTGGGCATGGGAGTAGCGCCGGGAGCGGAACTTGTGGTGATCAAGGTTATGGACAGGGATGGAGCATGCTATCTATCCGATGCTCTTAAAGCTCTGGACTGGTGCCTGGATAATCGGGATCGCTACGGGATAAAGATCATATCGTTTAGCGTGGGCGGAGAAGGGCCTTCTGATGGAGCATCTCTGCTAGACGAGGCCTGCGACCGGATGGTCGAGGAGGGGCTGACCATGTGTGTCGCCGCTGGAAACTCCGGGCCTTCGCCCTCCTCCATTGTCATGCCCGGTGGCGCAGAGAAGGTGATAACCATTGGGGCCATTGATCGCACCGGATTGATATTCGAACAATCATCACGCGGCCCGACCCTGACCGGAGAGATCAAGCCGGACCTGGTCACCCTGGGAGTTGATGTCCCTTCCGCCCTGGCCGGCTCCAAGAATGGCCTGAGTTCAGTGAGCGGCACATCAATGGCTGTTCCTCAAGTCTCCGGAGCATCAGCTGTTTTGCTGGAGGCGAATCCTGAACTGCAACCAGCAGATATCAAGAGGCTGCTGCTCAAGACCGCAGATGAGCTGGGGCAGGAGGGAAAGGATAACCTCTATGGCTATGGAGCTCTCAACCTGACCCGAGCCCTCAAGAGCATCAACGCCCCGAAAGAGGAGCTTTATCCTCCGGATCTGGTCGATGTAAGGCTGAACCGGGATGAGGCCACAGAAGGCGAGCCGGTGATGGTAGAGGCCCAAGCCTCCGGAGAGATCAAGTCCTTAAACACCAAGATCATCGGGCCGGACAGAAATCTGGAGATTCCCATGGACGACCTGGATGGCAACGGCATATACTCCGCCCGCTGGGAGACGAGCTTCTGGACGGCCGGGGATTATAAGATATCCGTCGATCTGGTGGGTGGATTTGGGGAGATGGAGTCAATAGCCGTCCCTTTCCGTCTGCTGGAGAGGTGATGAGATGAAGAGCGATGCCTGGCAGGAGATCGCGCGGTTTGGCAGAAAGGTCGTCTCCTCAGGACTCACAAGCTCTCGATTCGGAAATATCAGCATCTGCCAGGATGGCAGGATATTCATCACCGCTACGGGATCGATGCTCGACGAGCTGGATTCGTCCACGGTGGTGGAGGTCAGCTTAGAGAATCCCTGTGAGATGGATAAGATTGCCAGCATAGAGACCTGCGTTCACCGGGCGATTTACCTGAATACTGGGAAGATGGCCATCATCCATACCCATTCTCCATATGCGGTTGTCCTGTCTATGGTGGAAATGGAGAAGGTGGAGCCAATCGATAGCGAGGGCGTTCTCTTTCTGGGAGAGGTGCCTATAATCGAGGGCAAGCTGGGGACCGATATGCTCGCTAAGGCAGCATCTTTAGCCCTTAAGTCCCATATGGCCTGCATCGCCCGCGGGCATGGCGTATTTGCTGCAGGCGGGACCCTGATGGAGGCCTATACCGCAGCCTGCATGGTAGAGCATAGCTCTCTGGTGAGGTATCTGGCGAATTGCTGCCCCCGGGGGAAAAATTTATATCTTAACCAACACACTTTTAAATCGAGCGGGTAATCCTAGTTTTTAGAATCCACACTGAACCCCCACTCTCCTACCCGCTCACTTAATAAATTAATAAAAATTGCTTTCTGCCTGGTGCCCACCATTTGCGCCATAAATTATCAAAAGACCTATTAATGTTTGGGTGATACTAGCACATGATGAACTCTTCATTGCAGTTGGGGAAGATCATGGGAATACCGGTGCAGCTGCACTGGTCCTTTCTGCTGGTCATCCTCTACATCGCCTGGGCCTTTGCCTCCTTCAGCCAGCAGGTCCTGGGGAGGAGCTATGGCTTTGGCGAGATCGAGCCAGCCGGCCTGAGATGGGCCTACTCTCTGATCTTCTCATTGGTCCTCTTCACCTGTGTGGCCCTTCACGAGCTGGGGCACAGCTATATCGCCCTCAAGAATGGAATCGCTATAAGGAGCATCACCCTCTACTTCTTTGGAGGGGTCTCTGCCATGGAGGAGATACCTAGAAATCCCCGCCTGGAGCTCCAAATGGCCTTCGCCGGGCCTGCTGTGAGCGGCATCCTGGGTCTGATGGGAATTCTCCTCGCCACATTGCTGGATGAAGGCAGCCCTCTTGGCATAATGCTCTGGATGCTGGGCCTCTTGAACATCATCCTCATGCTCTTCAATCTGCTGCCCGCTTTTCCCATGGATGGGGGCCGTCTCCTGCGGGCCTGGTTTGCCACCCAGATGCCATACATAAAAGCCACCCAGCGGGCGGCCAGCATCGGAAAGCTCTTCGCGATCATCATGTTCGTCCTCGGCCTATTCTCCTTCAACTTCATCCTCCTCTTTGTGGCCTTCTTCGTCTATGTCGGAGCCTCAGAGGAGGAGAAGGCAACCCAGATCAGCGTGAGCCTGGAGGGCACGAGGGTCATGGATATAATGTCAGATGATGTGCACACCGTGGATCCGGATATGACCCTGCAGGACTTGAAAGAGCATATGTTCGAGGAGAAGCACCGGGGCTATCCTGTCGTGTCCGGTGATGAAGTGATCGGTGTGGTGACCCTTTCGGACCTGCAGAGGATTCCCCAGGTGGATCACGCAGATACCCGAGTGGCTGAGGTTATGACAAGAAAGTTATATGTGATCGGTCCTTCAGAGGAGGCATCTGCTGCGATGATGATGATGAACAAGATGAATATCCGCCGGCTGCCAGTAATGTCTGATGGCCGCCTGGTGGGCATCGTCTCCAGAGAAGACCTGGTCAGGGCCATCGAGCTATGCTCGGGGCAGGACTGAAGAGGTAATCGATTTGGATTTTGATAAGAAGGAAGCAAAGGAAGACTGCCCGGAGCCGACATGCAGGATAATAGAGCCTGATGCTGGCGCCGACCTGACTGAGGGGTTCTCCCACGAGATAACCATAGTGGGAACGGCGCATGTCTCAGAGAAAAGCGCTCTGGAAGTGGTCAGAAGGATCGAGGAGACAAGGCCGGACATAGTGGCAGTGGAGCTGTGTCTCTCTCGCTACAAAGCCCTGACCGGACAGGAGGAGAAGTCCGAGATCGAGATCGGCAAGCTGTTGAGTGGCGGAAAGCTCTACGTGTTCCTGGTGCAGTTGCTCCTTGCCTATATGCAGCAGAAGATCGGCCAGGAGATGGGGGTCAAGCCCGGCTCGGAGATGCTGGCGGCGATTCGGGCAGCGCAGAGCACTGGAGCCAGGGTGGCTCTGGTGGACAGGGATGTGGGAATTACCATTCAACGCTTCTGGTCGGCTATGGGATTCTTCGACAAGATTAGGCTGATCGGATCTCTGATCCAGGGGGCCTTATGGGGGGAGGAAGAGGAGATCGATATCGATAACATCACTCAGGATGATGTCGTATCCCAGATGATAGGCGAGTTTCGCAAGATCTCTCCTGGGGCGGCCAGCGTTCTGGTCGACGAGAGAGATGCATACCTGGCCCGAAACCTGCTCAGCCTCTCCAGGCAAGGCAGGGTGCTGGCAGTGGTGGGGGCTGGCCATAAGGAGGGAATAGAGAGGCATCTGAGAAACCCCCAGGCCATTCCCGCCATAGAGAGCCTGAATGTAAAGGCCAAAAAGAAGATCACCTTTTCCCGGGTATTCGGTGCGGTGGTGACATTGACCATCCTGGTGATGATTGCCCTGTTGGTGATCACAGCTCAATCCAGCAGAAGCCTGGTCTTAGCCTTTGCCATATGGTTTGTGATAACGGGCACTCTATCTGCCCTGGGGGTGATCTTAGCCCGGGGCCATCCGCTCTCTGTTCTAACGGCATTCGGCATCGCCTGGATGACCACACTCAATCCATTTATGGCCGCGGGCTGGTTTGCGGGCATGGTAGAGGCCTGGAGGATCAAGCCCACCGTCTCTGACTTAAAAGAGCTTCCCCAGGCGGAAAGCTACCGCCAGATGATGAATAACCGCCTCTTCAAGGTATTGCTGGTGGCATCGCTGTCCAATCTCGGCGCCATGGCAGGCACCTTCATCGGGGTCTATGTCATATGGAAGGTGATGGATTTGATCAATCCGACCGAGCTGCCAAGCATGGTGATAGAGGCTCTGAGCGGAATAATCTAAAATATCAATTAGGAGCAGGCGGTCTCTCCGATATTATACTTACCCCTGCCTCTTTGATCTTATTCTTCCGGGCGACGTTAAGGAGCATGGGGGTCAAGCTCTCCACCTGAGACGAGGCAGCCAGAGGGCCGACAAATAGAGGCCGGAGGTTCTTTATCTCCAGGGTCAAGCTCTTGACCATATCCACGGCCTCTGCATCGTCACCGCATATCAGGACATCGCCTTTTAAAATTCTATCACTCGCCTGGAGAGAGGCGGCAGGCACGGTGTGAAAAGCGGCGACAACTCTTATCTGGGGAGGGAGGAGCGACTTGGCCTGCAGGGCGGAGCTGCCCTCTGGCGGAGGATTGAAGCGGAAGAACTTGCCATCGTAGCTCATGGGGACTACGGGAGAGATCACAAGCTGGTGGTTGAAGGATGTGGATAGATCATAGGTTACAGATTTCAGATGTTCAGGTGGGACACAGAGAATGACCGCGTCCGCCACCGCTACTGCGCTGGCATTATCAGTTCCCCATGTATTCCCATTCGCGCCCTCAAGCTGCATAATTGCACTGGCACTCTCCCTGGCCTTATCCTCTTTGCGCGAACCGATGATGATCTCATGAGCGCACATCAAGCGCAGGGCAAATCCCATACCTATGTCACCTGTCCCACCAACAAGAGCAATCTTCATGAGTGACACGTTATCCAGCCCATTATTACATTTTTGGGTCAGAGCCATTGGGGGATGAGAATGGATAAGATCGGATCGGGTCGAGAACGGATCATATAAGGATAAAACTGAGCAACTCCGGATTATTTTACTCATGTTATAATGCGTAATAAGGGATGGCACGAGATGCGAAAGGGAGTAGCAATGAAGGGGGTAATAAACGTCACCTCGTGCCGCGAATTCCTGCATTATCCTATCATAATGCAGCTATCACTATTACATCTCTTCTCCTTTATTAAGTTTTAGGTGGAAAAAAAGAATATCAATTTTTATAAATTTTCAGATATTGTTTTCTCTCAAAACCTCCTCCAGCTCGGGAAGGGTGGCGTTGGTCTTTATGCCAAGGCCGGTGAAATGAGTACGTGAGGCCTGATGACCCAGGGACATCAACCTCGATATGACATCCTCAATCTTGCCGGGTGTGATTCTGAGCTTCTCACAGATGCTATGATGGTCATAGTACATGGGCACATTCACCTCCTTCGCGCAGGTGCTGAGGATCTTTTTAGCTCTGGGGCCAAGATCCCCCGCTTCCAGGGCGCTGGCAATGACATCTGGATCCTGTATTTTGCCCAGCCATAGGGGCCCGGCCAGGGCGGTTCTGGAACGGCAGTGGCGGCATATACCCACAGGATGCAACAACCTGAGAGTCTCAAAGCTTCCGCAGCTATTGCAGTGCTCCAAATATCCCAGTGACTGCAATGATCTGTCTGCTGCTTCGGCCCCTTTGACCACTCGAAGGTAGGTGCGCACATAGTGATCGGTGACGTGGGTGAGCAACGGCTCTGTACCCTTGTCCAGCCGGGCCAGCTCGCGCGCCGCCAGTCCAAGAAGGATTCGGGCCCCCATCTCCCGGTGATAGTCGGTGCACAGGGGAACAGCCATATATTTTCGGATGCCGCTTTTCAGATGAGCTCCGCAGAGAGGTGCGGTATCTGTAGCGGTGATGAAGAGGTATGAGCGGGCAGATCTGCTGGCAGCAGAGATATAGGGGGAGGGAGAGCCGAATGGATCCAGGTCTACCGCCTGAAAGTGCTCCTGGTGCATCAGGACATTGGCGTTTTTTTCGCTGACAATGCAGTCCAGCTGATTTCGGGCCACATTCCTTCGCATCACCTGAACTGCCCGGGGATCGAAATCATTGAGAGTCACTTTCTCCGTCCCTGCCTCTGCTGCCACCCTCATCCCCCGAATACCGCTGGCGGATAGGGCATCAAGGTACTCGCTGATGCCCAGGGCTTTGGTCATGGCCACCCCTATATCCCGGTTGAGTTGCATCCGGGGATTGAAAAAGGCCCCCGTGGCTTCGAATGTGATTGAGCCTTCCGTATGGAGAGTCATCTAAAAATCATTCACTTCCTGGAAGGGAGAACTGCTCACATCCAGAGGCTCAGAGTCCTTCCACTGGGGCGGAGAGCTGGGCAGGGGATGGGATATGACCATAACACCTTCTACCAGCCGGGCTGCAGTCCCTGCCTCCTCCTTTGGCTCAAAGAGGGCATATTTTTTTACCAGTTCCCCTATATCTGCCCGCTCCAGCCTTCCTTCATCGAAGGGACGGATCGACGGCATGCGGTCGGAGGAGCTGGATTCCGGTCCGGGAAGGGAGTAGGGCACATCTCCTATGCCGTCCTTGTTCTCATCTTCACCCTTATAATCGCTATAATAGTTGCCCAGAGTGGTATTCCAGATATTGCAGCTCTGGTTCTCATAGGCATTGATGTTATTAAACTGAAAATTATTTCCAAATATGAGGTTATTCCGGTTCTCATTCATCCTTATGCCGTGCTTGTTCTCAGCGGCATTATTGGCATAGACGGCATTGAACTGGCAGCCTTTGGAGATCTCCAGGCCATTGTAGTTGCCCCGGGCAACATTTCCTATGACCATGTTATGGCAGCTGTTCTCCTGCAAAGACAAGCCGATGCCAAATCCATCGATGATCTCACCTCTGCTATTGTCGATTAGGAGGTTGTCGGTGATGTTATTATAGCACGACCAGTTCGTCACCAGAATGCCGTAGTAGTTATGGTCGAGCTGGTTTCTCCTCACCTGATTGAATGAGGCATTCCACAGGGAAAGGCCGAAGGTGCACTCCGATATCAGATTATCATCCATCTCTGCCCTTTTCCCCTCTCTTAAGAGGATGCCAATATTTGAGTTTCTTATGATGCTGTTGTTCTTTACCGCAATATCTCTTGATTGCTCTATATCCAGCCCATATTTTTTGCAGTTCACTATGCTGCACCCTGAGACATTAAGGCCCCTTCCTCCATGAAGGAATAGGCCCGTATCGCAGCCATTCAATGTGGAATCCTGGAGGGTAATCCCCACTGCATCCAGGGCATAAATCCCGGCCTGGGCTCCGTAAATGCTGCTGTTTTTAATAGCGAGGTCGCTACCCTCCACCACAACTGCCGAGTTGGGCATATCCAGGCGCTGGCCCCTGGCAGCCTCGCGGTTTTCCATATAGTATTCGAACTTGGCGGTGGTGTCCTTTCCCACTCCGTAGATCTCGAAGCCATCGATTGTCACCCCATCGCTCTTCACCACTACCGCCGGATTCTGCTGGGTAGCATTCAACACTGGTCTGCCCTCGCCGATCAAGGTCAATGGCCTGTCAATGGTGATGGAAATATATGTCCCCGGGCCGACTGCAATGATATCCCCCGCCTGAGCGGAGTTTATCGCCGACTGGATATCCTGGCCAGCTTGAATACGATCGGCAGAGGCTGGGCTGAACAGGAGAGAATAGAACAGCACCAGAGCAAGAAGGCCAGTCCACGCCTTCCTCCCTTTGCAGATTCTAATGTCTGAAATGGCGCATACCCGTGAAGACCATGGCCATATCATGCTCATTGGCGGCATCAATCACCTCAGAGTCCCGAATGGATCCGCCGGGATGAATCACTGCTGTCGCTCCTGCCAGGAAGGCCTGATCCAGGCCGTCCCGGAAGGGGAAGAAGGAATCTGTGGCAGCAACCGTTCCGTTCGTGGACAGGCCGTGCTCCTCCGCCTTCTCTGCCCCAAAGCGGGCGGAGTCCACCCGGCTAACCTGGCCGGATCCTATGCCGATGGTCTGATTCTCAGTGGTGTAGACCAGGGCATTGGACTTTACATACTTGGCTATCTTCCAGGCAAAACGGAGGGCCCGGGCCTCAGAGTCTGTGGGGGCTCTTCTGGTCACCACCCTCCACTCCTTGATGTCGCCGGTATCAAAATCCTGCAGCATCATACCCCCGAAGATGGTCTTTTTGTAGTATCCCCGGTACAGTTCGCTCTTTCTTTGCAGCAGGTCTCCTATGTCCAGGATCCTGCGGTTGGGCTTCTTCTCCGTGAGGAGCCGCAAGGCCTCTGCCTCGTAACCCGGAGCGAGAAGAACCTCAACGAAGCTGTCCCCTATGCACTGGGCCGTCTTCACGTCCACCATCCTGTTGAAACCTATCACCCCACCGAATGCAGACTTGGGATCGGTGGCAAAGGAGAGTCGGTAGGCCTCATCAAGGCTTGTGCCATAGGCCACGCCGCAGGGATTGGCATGCTTTACAATGACAGAGAGGGGCCTATTGCAGGCTTCTCCATCGTAATCCGAGAGGTCGATGAGCATCTCCAAAACCGTTTCCGCATCGACCATATTATTGTAGGACATCTCCCGACCATTCAGCTTCCGGGCGGCGGGCAGCCCCAGACCCTGGTCATTTGTGTAAAGAGCAGCCCTTTGATGCCAGTTCTCTCCATAGCGCAGGTCCTGCACCTTCTGATAGGCAGACGCCACGTAATTTGGCAGGCCATCCGCTTCAGGCTGAAGGCTGGCCAGCCTCTGGATATCCTTCTGCAGGCACCGGTACAGCACCCGAGCCTCCAGCATGTCTCTCGTCTTCTGGGAGAGGTCGCCCGTACTCCTGATCTCCTCCAAGACGGAGGGGCAATTCGAGTTATGCAATAGCACCGCACAGCCTCTTTCCATCGCCTGCCTGATGAGGGCAGAGCCATTCGAGGTATCCGCATAGTCCTGATCGCATACCAGGAGACAATCCTCTTTATGATCTTGGGGAGAAAAGCATTCGCACATCTGCAGGCCAAGCTGCTCTAAGCCCGAGGAAATGGAGCAATCAATGTGGTCCTTGCCTGCCAGTACGACGACCTGTTTGATCTTCATCGAACCTCTCCCCCTTCATCGCTAACGGTATTTTAACCTTTTCCCATTAACACAGGAACACCCCTGCAATGTCCTCCCATCAGCAGATTGTGATCGACAATATTTAAACTCCCAGAGCATTATAAAGAGCATGGACTATGCTGAGGCACTCGATTCTCATCCTCTGGGATGTATCATCCGCTTTGAAGTGGTGCCTGGCTCATCCCGGCTGGCCGTTCCTTCGGGCTTCAATCCCTGGAGGAGGTCTTTAGAAGCCCGGCTGACTGAAAAGCCATCTCGAGGCAGGGCAAACCGCCAGCTGGTCGAGGAGCTGGCGAGGACATTGGGCGTGGCCGAATCCGGAATCGAGGTGATTAAAGGAGAGAAGAGCGGGCGAAAGCTTCTGCTGGTTAAGGGAATAGAGAAGGATAGAGCGGTCTTAATCCTCAAGCCTCTGCTGAATCAACAGAGAGGAAGATGAAATGAAGGGATCGGTCAGGGACAGAGGGCGAGAGGAGTGCAAGGATAAGGGGACCTATGATCTGGAAGCCTTAGAAGAGCTGCTAGCTGCCCTGGTCGAGGCATCGGGCCAGGGGGCGGCGACTATCGTTGAGGGCAGGCGGGATGAACTGGCCCTGCGCGCCCTGGGCCTGACCGGGCCGGTGATCATGGCCTCGCGCCGATCGGCCCTCGACCTGGCCGAGGATGCTGCCCGGAGCTACCGGGAGATCATCCTACTCACCGATTGGGATCGCAAAGGGGATGAGATGGCCAGGACCATCGAGCAGCATCTGTGGTCGGTGGGTTCCCGTCCCGATGGGGAGATCCGCTCTCGCATCAAGAAGCTGGTCCGAAAGGAGATTAAGGACGTGGAAAGCCTGCATCGTTACATGGAAAGGATGAGGTATCTGTATGGCCACTAGAATTGCAGTCACCGGCAGCCCTGGAATCGGCAAATCAACTCTGGTGGCAAAGGTGATCTCCGGGACGAAATTGAGAGTTGGCGGGGTGCTGGCCAGGGACAGGTGCTACAAGGATCGACGAACTGGCTTTGAGCTTTTGGACCTGTCCACAGGAATGGTGGGGATACTGGCGGATGAGGCAGGGGACGGTCCGCAGTTGGGAAAGTACCGGGTCCATCTGGATGACCTGGACCTGATAGGAGCGCAGGCGGTGGAAAACGCTCTTGGCTGCGATTTGATAGTGGTGGATGAGGTGGGCCCCATGGAGCTTTCCAGTCACAGGTTTGTCCTTGCGGTGGAGAAGGCCATTGCCTCACCCAAGCCCATGCTGGTGGTGCTGCACCAGTGGTCCAACCACCGCCTGGCAAAGAAGATCCGGGGATCCTTCCGGGTATTGACAGTAACCAGGGAAAACAGGGATTCTCTGGCCGATGAGATTGCCAAGGCCCTGAAATCGGGGTGATGCTGCCAAGATCAAAATCCCGCCGTCTGGATCAGCTCAACCCCAGATCGCGGGCGATGCGAGCAGCCTCTTCTGCCTCTTGATCGCGATGCAATGATCGGTAGGCTACTGCCAAATTCTTCCAGGCAACTGCATACTCAGGATCGATCTCGATCGCTTTCCGGAAGCATACCACCGCCGCCTCCTGTCGGCCAAGGGCTGATAAGGAAACCCCTTTGTTATTCCAGGGATAGATGTCGAAAGGATCGATCATTATCGCCTCCTCATAACTCTCTATGGCCTCCTCATGCCGGTGCAGGTTGTCTAAGGCAGCTCCTCGATTGTTCCAGGCCCTCCTCCCGTCCGGTCCAAGGGGGTTCAGCTCGATGGCCCGGGCATAGCTCTCCACCGCCTCCTCGAACCGGCCGAGGATGTGAAGGGCAAAGCCTCTGACAATCCAGGTCCGTGGATTATCAGGATCGATGGCCAGAGCCTTCTGGCATGATTTAAGGGCATCAGCGCCACGATCAAGCTGGTTTAGTGCCACTGCATGGTTTCTCCAGGCATCCGCGCTCTCAGGATTCAGGGAGAGGGCCTTCTCCAGGGCACACACTGCCTCTTCATTACGGCCAAGCTTGCGCAGAGCTACACCTTTCCAGTAATGATGCTCAAATCCTTCCGTTCCCTTCTCTGATCGCTCCCAGGCAGCGACCGCTTCCTCGTAATCTCCCCGCAGATAGAGGCTCTCTCCGCTTGATCCATCATCCTCTGTCATAGCACCGCCGAACCCGTCGCATTATATCCATATGCCCATTTATCCTTAAACCAATGGCGGTGAGTCTGAAAGCATAAGGATAGCATATATTCTGGATTCATATTAGTAAGGTATATATATAATAAATATTACTAAAGTATTAGCAATGAAAGGGAGTGGTACGGAGGGAGGTTCCACGAAATCGCAGCGATCTGAGATACAGGGCAGAATGATGAATTTCCTCGATCTGGATAGCGATGGTCTGAGGAGGGTAGTTCTCGAGTCCATGGTCCAGTCACAGGAGTTTACCGTTTTATCTCTTCATGAAGAGGTGAGCAAGGAGGTCAACGTATCCAGGAAGGTTGTGGCCTCCATGACCGGCTACATAGGCTCCCGCCTGGGGATATTGCACATGAACAAGAAATCATATCGTACCCCCAGAACCTATGCCCTGAAAGATGAATATGCAGATATAGCCAGAGCAGTACTGGCTAGCTTATGACCAATGTGCTCAAGGCCCCAAGGACTGCCACTACATTAAAGGTCCGCTCCAAATCGGAGTACGCAATCAGCCGATCTCGAGATCCATACCATGAGCTGATGCTACGCCTTTTCCAGGAGGAGGCAACCGCAGAGAGGGGGCAGAAATTCCTGGTCATTGTTGAGGAAAGGCAGAAGAGAGGAGATCCATTGAAGACCAGTGAATGGAGGGAGCTTTTGGTCGAACTAAAAGTGAGCCGGTCTGCCTTTTATGCCATGAGAAACAAGCTGCTGGGTGCGGGAATGATCACCAATAAGGGCGGAGAGTACAGACTCTCGGGCATATTCAGCCGAGATCTGATGGATATGGCCCGGTGGTGGTGGACGGCGGTTCTGGGCAATAATCTGGAGAACCTGTAACTTTGAAACTCAAATGGAAAACCGCCCTTCGCCGGTATTCTAAGCCCCGGATTCATGGCAAAGGCTCATACGCAGGCCTTTAAATCCGTGATCTGCCTTTCTATGGCCTCTACCACTTTTGCGTTCTCCATATACTCCAGGCTACCCTGACAGAAGGGGCAGACGAAGTTGGCATCGCTTGCTTCGTCGAATATGAACCTGGCACAGCCCTCTGTGCAGGCATAAAAGATGTTCTCCTTCTCATAGGCCAGCCTCTCTTCCAGCTTTCGCAACAGCCTTTTGGCCTCCGACTGCAGGGCTTTATCGAAGTTCTCTGGACAGAGCTGCCAAAGGTATGTGAGCCAACCGGAATCGGGATCTCGCTTCCGCCTGTATATGGCAAGCCTGTGCTCATAAAGCAGATAGAGAGTACGCCTCACAGTGTTCAGGCTGATTCCAGTGAGCTCAGCCAGTCGCTCATCGGTTATCTCCTCTTCTGGAATGCATTCTACAATTCTAAGACCCTCTTCACCAACAAGCTTGTTTAAATAAGCCCTGTGGATAACTTCCTCAATGACCGCCAATGAATCACTACCGTGATGTGAGCTGTGTGATATAGGATTATTGCCGACCCCTAAAGCCGCATCCGATTCGACTCTTAGCCCTTCGGGATACGGCTGACCCAATTGCTGACTCTCATGTTCCTGCATACTTCTCCCTGGAAATTGGAATGCATCGGTCCCTGATACATTTGATTAATATAGGAACCTCCTTCTATATATCCCCATCGTGAAAATGTCTCATACATAGTTTCAGGGATTTTAATGAATCGGTCGGATCTACGTCGATCTTTTCCAGTTGATCATCTGCGAATATGTGGTGACGATAACCGACACATGTGAAATAAAATCAGGATTTTATAAATATTGTAATTTCACATACGTTCTTCTCAGAAACATTTAGATAATTATGATAGAATCTATTATTTTTTAAAGATGAGATATAATAGGGATGTAAAGTTAATAATATACGATTGGATGTTACAGATTTGAAGATTATGTATTAACAATTTTTAAAAAAAAATGAGAATGTATATCATCTCATATCGATTCAGCTTCGCTGAAGAGGGACTTCAGCCTCTGGATGGACTGCAATGCCTGATTTGCCTCATTCATCTTTTGTTGCTCGTAATGCTGCAGGATCTCTTCGATGGGAGTCTTGAGGCGATAGACCTTCATCGGCCTTCCTGTCCCATCGCTCCTGCACATCTTCTCTTCGATCCAGTTATTCTTGCGCAAGGTACGAAGGGCGATGCTCACCTCCGGCTGGCGCAGATCTGAGCCCCTCTCTATCTCGCGTGAGGTGGCCTCTGTGCCGCTGGCCAGGAATGCTATCATATTGGATACCTTCCTTGGCACTCCCAGGCTTTTCAAAGTCTCTACGACCTCGATATCTCTCTCGTCAAATCTCATTACAAATGATTCTTTCATTGCTATCTCCTCCCTAATTTTCTTCCCTTGTAATAATTGAAAGAGCTTATGATATAAATAGTTTATTAATGTCAATAAATTTTTACTATTATTATTACACAGAGCAAAGGCCTCACAGACAAATAACTTTATAAAAATTTTTTAAAAATCTCCTCAGCTGTCGGCTCCGCCTGACCGCATCTCCTGGAAATACTATTTTATCAGAATCCCTTCTGGCCCCCCCTTATCCTCTCCACAAACCTCTTCTTCTTCTGCACAGCATTTTGGGCTGCCAAATCCACCTTCCTGGTCATCTCCGCCACATCCCTCACCGCCTCCTGGCCGATCGCCTTTTTTATGGGAGTGTAGGCCGCCTCTCGGAAACGGGGGGAGAAGTCGGACCGCTTGCCATCGATATCCAGATACGCTCCCTCTCCTTCCTCAACCCTGCCGATCTCGTCCACCTTCACTCCCACATCCCGGATGGCGGCTGCGATCGCCTCCGCCTCCTCCGGTGGGGCGATGATGAGCAGGGCATCGATGGACACCCCGAGATAGTCGATTTTCAGCTCATTGAGCATCTCTAGCACTCGGGAATTGACCAGCCTGCGCATCCTCTCCTCCTCGAAGATAAGCCTCACCCCGGCAGTATAGGAGATCTCCTTGGCGTCGCCCCGGATGCCCCCGTTGGTCACATCGGTCATGGCATGGATCTGAGCATTAACTTTAAGCAGCGCCTCGCTTGCCTCCAGGAACTTGATATTCAGGGTCTCATCCACCACCTCGTGCCGATTATAGTACAGAGCAGCAGAGCAGATCGTTCCCCCTCCCGCTCCCTCGGTCATCATTATCACATCTCCAGGCCGGGCGCTCTTTCTGGCGGTGAGCTTATCCGAGACTCCAACCGCACCCACGCACCCAGTTAGCCGATCCCCAATCACCATGTCCCCACCGATGCGCAGGGTGCTCCCGGTGATGAGAGGAACGCCGATCAATTCCGAGACCGTGGCAATGCCGGCGATATGGTCGAATAGCTTGGAGACGTCCCCATCATCGGCCAGATGAACATCCGAGAGAAGGGCCACCGGCTTGGCTCCCATGACATAGACATCGCGCAAGGCCGCTCGGGTTACATGAAATCCGGCCAAAAACGGATAATCGCTCAGCCGGGAGTGCATGCCGTCCACGGTCACTGTTATGTACTTCTTCCCTGCCTGGACCACACCCGAGTCGTCCAGCTGGCGGGAGTCAACCACCGCTTCTGTGCGGCCGATGACCTCGGCGATCTTGGTGTGGGTATAAAAGTCGCCTGAGCCACGTGAGCCCACCCCAAAGTCGCCCATGCTGACCCCCACGCTCTCAAGAGTGAAGACCTCCCCCCGGGGATCAAGGGTCGCTTCCGCCTCCGTCAAGACCGCTTCCGCCAGGGTAGCAGCCCGATCGCTTGGGATCTCCTTTACCTCTCTGATCAGATCGATGAGCTTGGACTTTATCGACCGGTCCCGTCTCCTCAAACCTCGCTTGGCAAATCCTTCCAGATCCATGAGAGGTCATTTGACCTCCCCATAGATATTATCATCTCCTGATTATCTTCTGCCAAATAGCCTCTCCAGCTGGCTCTGGTCCAAGGTGACCATCACCGGCCTGCCGTGGGGACAGGTTGAGGGATTGTTGCATCCCTGCAGATCATGCAGCAGCTGCTCCATCTCTTTTAGAGTGAGTTCCTTTCCCGATTTTATGGAGCCCCGGCAGGCCAAAAGCTTGAGGATCTCATCCCGGCGGCTCGAATCCGGTCCCGGCTTTCCCCGCAAAAACAGCTCCTTTAAGACGTCATGTACCGATTCTGCGCTCTCGGTCCTCTGGCCGAGGGCTGGAACGGACCGTACGCTGTAGGACCTCCCTCCAAAGGATGAGATCTCAAAGCCGATATCATCCAAGACCTCCTTCCAGGAGGAGAGCATGATCTCCTCGCTGGCCATGAGCTCGATCGTCACCGGACAGGCCAGCTCCTGGCGGATCAATCCTTCCCGGTATCGCTCTTCCAGCCTCTCAAAACGAATGCGCTCTGCAGCAGCATGCTGATCGATGAGAACCAGCCCTTGATCGCTCTCAGCCACAATGTAGAGCCTCTTGATCTGGCCCAGGATCTTCAGGCTTGATCTCTTCTCCATTTCCGGCAAGGCTTGGTCCAAAACGGTATCCTCCTCTACATCCAGGGGAAGAGTACTCTGCAGAGCATTCTGGGCCAATGTCTCCTCTGAGGCAGTGATCTGATCGCTGGGCTTCAAGCGTTCGGAGGCTACGCTCTTGGCATAAGAAGAGAGGGCTAGGGCAGCTTCCTGGGTGATGGCAGAGCAGATCTCATTCTCATGGAGCAGCCGGATCTCCCTTTTGGCCGGATGGACGTTCACGTCCACCAGATCCGGGCTAATCTCTAAGGAGAGGACGGCGATGGGGCTCTTTCCCGGAGGGATGATGTTTCTGTAGGCCTCTCGCAAAGCCCCGGCCATGGACCGGGAGGAGACTGCCCTGCCATTGACGAAGATGAATATCCTGTCCGAGCTGGCCCTCAGACTGAAGGCATCGCCGATCATACCCTCTATTCTCCAGCCCCGGCCGGATGCCTGCAGAGGGGCCATTCCTGCCACCGCTTTCAATCCGAAGATGCGGGAGAGGACGTCGTCCCAGGAATTGGATCTTGCCGATTTGAAGTGAGTGCGGCTGCCTGAGAATAGCTCAAAAGCGATATCATAGTGGATGATGGCCAGCTCGGTGATGACATCGATGATATGGACCAGCTCCGCCTCCCTTCCCTTAAGGTGTTTTCTCCTTGCCGGGACATTAGAAAAGAGATTCCAGACGACGATCGATGTGCCCGCAGGACTGCCCACCTCCTTTGCCTCCGCCACCTTTCCGTTCTCTATGCGAAGATAGCTGCCAGATAGAGCATCCCTGGTCTTGGTCCGCACCTCGACAGCTTTCGAGACGCTGGCGATGCTGGCCAAGGCCTCGCCTCGAAATCCCAACGTGACGATCTTTTCCAGGTCCAGAGCCCCGGAGATCTTGGAGGTGGCGTGCTTTTGGAAAGCCAGGGGGAGGTCGTCCGGATCTATGCCGCTGCCATCATCTGTCACCTTGATGAAGCTCTTTCCGCCGTCTCGGACCTCGATCAACACCTTATGGGCACCGGCATCGATGGAGTTTTCCACCAGCTCCTTTACCACCGAGGCAGGCCTCTCGATCACCTCACCGGCAGCGATCTTATTTACCGTCTCCTCATCCAGGGCCCTGATCCTCTTCATCTCTTATCCTTCCTCTCTCTCCCTTTGCATCCGCTGATATTGGGCGAGGCGGTCCAAAGCCTCCCTGGGGGTCATCATGTCCAGGTCCAGTGATTCGATCTCCTCTAAGATGGGGTCCTTCTTCTCGCTCTCCGCTTCCGCGGCCGTATTCCCGTCGTCATTGCCATCGAAGAATATGAGCTGGGTGTAGCGAGAAGATCTCCTCTGACTTCTCCTGCCCGATCCCGGTTGCATAAGGGCCTCCTTTTCTATCTCCCTCAAGATCTGGTCTGCCCTTTTTGTCACCGTCCTGGGAACGCCGGCCAGGCGGGCGACATGCACTCCATAGCTCTTGTCCGTCGCCCCCGGAACCACCGTTCGCAGGAAGGTGATTGCACCCTTATCCTCCTTTACGGCAATGCTGTAGTTTCTCACTCCGGAGAGGATGCTCTCCAGATCAGTGAGCTGATGGTAGTGGGTGGCGAAGACGGACTTGCATTTGATGCTCTCATGCAGGTACTCGGATATGGCCCAGGCCAGGGACAGGCCGTCGAAGGTGCTTGTCCCTCGGCCCACCTCATCCAGGAGAACCAGGCTCTTTCTGGTGGCAGAAGTGAGGATGTGGGCGATCTCAGTCATCTCCACCATGAATGTGCTCTGTCCTGCGGACAGGTCGTCATATGCCCCCACCCGGGTGAAGACCTGGTCCACCAGTGTGAGGGAGGCATAGGCAGCAGGCACAAAGGACCCGGTCTGGGCCATGATCGCCGTCAGGGCTATCTGGCGCATGAAGGTGGATTTGCCCGCCATGTTCGGGCCGGTGAGTATTATCAGACGGTTGCGATCTGTGTCCAATAGGACGTCATTGGGCACAAAGGCGCCTCGCATCGCCTTATCCAGCACCGGGTGGCGGCTGCTGCGAATCGAGATTCTTCCCTCTTGATTGAACTCCGGCCGGATCATATTGTTCTCCTTAGCGGAGGTGGCCAGGGAGATCAGCACATCGAGCTCTGCCAGTGCCGTGGCCCTCTCCTGGATGGCTCCCGCCTTTCTGGCGACCAGATCCCGCACCTGATAAAACAGCTCCTGCTCCAAAGATACCGACCTCTCCTGGGCGGAGAGGACTCGAGACTCCATATCCTTGAGCTCCGGGGTCACAAATCTCTCCCCATTGGCCAGGGTCTGCTTGCGAATATAATCCTGGGGAACCAGATGCAGATTTGCCCGCGAGACCTCGATATAGTAGCCGAATACATTGTTAAAGGCGATCTTGAGAGATTTGATGCCCGTCCTCTCCTTCTCCGAGCCCTCCAGGCGGCTGATCCAGCCTCTGCCGTCCCTCAAGAGCTCCCGGAGCTGGTCTATCTCCGGATCGTAGCCATCCCTGATCACCCCTCCATCCCGAACATGGACGGGCGGATCCTCCATTATCGATCTCTCTATCAGGGAGACGATATCATCCAGGGGGGAGAGCCTGCTTGAAAGATCCTGCAGATATGAGCTTTGAGCCGAGGACTGATCATTCATGAGGATCTCCTGCAGGCGGGACAGCATCTCCAGAGTGCTCTTCAGGACGGACAACTCTTTAGGGCTGGCGGATTTGCATGATATCCGGCTTAAGAGCCTCTCCAGGTCAGAGGTGCCCTTGAGCTCCTCAGCCAGGCTGCGGTGCAGCAGGGATTTGCCGGCAAGCTCCTCTACCGCATCCAGCCTGCGGGCTATTGCCTGCTCGCTCTGCAGGGGCATTTGCAGCCAGCGGGCAAGGGTTCTCGCCCCCATAGCGGTCTTCGTCTGGTCCAGGAACTCCAGCAAGGTGCCCCTGCGAGAGCGGTCGCGGATGTTTCTGGTGATCTCCAGGTTTCGTACTGTGACCTCATCCAGAACCATATAGTCCGATCCCGAGTAGATCTGAACATCCTTCAAGTGCCCCAGAAGGTCGAAGCGAGAGGCATTCAAATAGGAGAGGACTGCTCCGCAGGCCCTCTGGGATAGAGCTCTTCCCTCCAGCCGGAGCCTCTCTTTCCAGTCCGGTCCGTAGCGGTCGGCCAGGGCGGCCTCTGCTCTCTCCGCGGAGAAGCAGGGCTCCTCCAGGATCTGCAGGCTTGTGCCCTCCCAGTGGAGGGAAAAGGAAGACAGGCACTCCGCCGGCCGGAAACGGGCCAGCTCGGAGTAGAGGCGGTTCGATGGAACCTCCGTGGTCAAAAACTCGCCGGTGGAGACGTCCACAAAGGCAAGGCCCACATTCTCATCCCCCTTCACTATCGCCGCCAGGAAGTTGTTGCTGGACTCGTCCAGCATGGAGGGCTCGATTATCGTTCCCGGGGTCACCACCCGGGTGATGGCTCTTTTCACCAGACCCCGGGCGAGTTTGGGGTCCTCCACCTGGTCGCAGATGGCCACCTTATGCCCCGCCCGGATGAGCCGGGCGAGGTAGGCATCGAGGGAATGATAAGGGACCCCTGCCAGAGGGATCTTCTCTCCCTGGTCGTCTTTCTGCCGGGAGGTGAGGGTGATGTTCAGATCGCGGGCAACGATGACTGCATCGTCGGCAAAGGTCTCGTAAAAGTCGCCCACCCGAAATAAGAGCAGAGCATCTGGATAGAGCTTCTTATTCTGGTAGTACTGCTCCATCAGGGGAGAGGGCTTAGCTGGGGGCATTATGATCTATGGTTTTTTCGTTTTTCATATTTCATCTTCTCTGTGCATGGGAGACAAGCTCCTTGGGGAGGACGGTAGCAAAGGATTCAGTCTAGACGTTGATCTATCACTGTCTGCCAAAAAAGGCTTTGGTTGAGCAAAGAGACTGCGAACGGAAGACTGAACGGATGCGAAAAGAAAATAGAGAGAGGATGCCGATCTTTCGGCATCGTTACCTTCACTCAGTTATGCGGTCTTCACTCCCTCAAAGCTTCCCGTCCAGGACTCTCCGCGGGCAGAGAGGGCGGAAAACTCTCCGCTGGCCATATCCCCATTCAGGTTGAGATAGAGCTTGTAGAGATCTATGGGGTTTATGGTGATGATATCCAGCCTCGCGGTTCCATTTCCATAGACCTGTCCCGATACCGCTGCATCGATGGTGCTGTTCTCCACCCTCATCTTGCCCGCACCCAAGAGCTGATCATCTTTCTGGAAGAGGGTTAAAGCCATGCTCCTCTGGAGGCTGTCGTTCAGGGCAAATGACCAGCTTCCTCCCAAAGAGGGCAGCGCGACCTCGGCGGGAGGAAGCTCTGTAGTCTCTGCCATAGCGGTGGCATTCTCCTCAGAGGTGGCGTTGTCCACGGTGGATGCACTCTCGTTCTCCGCCTCTATGCTCGCCGCCTCTGCCTCGGCTCGAGAGGCCTTGGGGTCCTTTGAGGTATCGCTCAGAGTCTTTGGCATAGTCCAGTCCATTGAGCTCTCGTTCTCTCGAAGCGCTCTGGATTGTTGCGGGGTTGTGGGAGCTTTAGAGGTCTTTTCTTCGCCGCTTATCAGCTCATCAGCGCTCAGATACTGCTGGTTGGTCCAATCGGCAGATAGAGCAGTCACTGCCAGAAAGGCAATGAAGAACATGAATAATGCAATTGACAATTTGAATCTCATGGCATCTCGACCTTATTTCAGATCCGGCATAAGCTTTATAGTTGATAAGCTTAATGGTTATACGACAAAAAACGTATTTTTTCGATCTATTCAATCTTTCCCATGGCTATGCCCTTCTCAGTGATAAATCGAGCACTATAGATATGATAGTCCCCATAAATGGATTTCCCGTTCATGGTAAGAGAAAGGCGGAATAGCGAGAGGTCTTCTGAGAGGATGTCCAGATTCAGCTTGTTTCCTGAGATTGTGCCGCTGGCAGAGACGTTCTGCTCTATTCCGTCCGCCATGATCCTGCCCTTGCCGAATAGGGCATCGTTCGATTGGTACATCTCCATTTCCACACTCCTATCAAGGCTATCTTTCAGATCCAGCTCCCATCGGACCATGGGGCTCAAGAGCCGGGATTTTAGCCCGGTAGCCTCCTGGCCTACTTCTGCTTCATCTACATTCTTTCCCATCAGAACAGGCGTGGCATTGCCTCTCTGGTCCTGCCAGGATTTAGTATCCTGGGCGCTGGCGCCATGAGTGATCACCGCTGCCAGGAAGAGGAGGATGAGAATGCTGACCGGATATCTCATCCATCCCATTCCGATCCCGACCTGTGCACCTCTATACTCTCCCCCTTTTTCATCTTCTTTATGATCCTCTTGGCCATCTCCGAGGATTTTGCTATGCGGATATCTCCCCGCCTGCCTACGGTGGCGGTGAAGGCGGGCTCATCCCCTACAGAGACATCGACTGACTCACCGGCCATGCCGTCCAGCCAGAGGATGATATGCTTTGCCGTCTCCTCCATCCTCGGCTCAGGAACAGAGGGCTCGTCCCTCGCCCGGACATCGATATGCATACCCAGGCTCCTCTCGATCTGGTCGATGTTCTTTCCCGCCTTGCCGATCACCCTTGCAGCATCCTCTTGAGGAACATGGATCACTGCGCTGGAGTCGGTGAGCATCTCCACCTTGAAGGGCCCACGCACATGGTGAGAGATCTCCTTCTCAATCTCCCTGCTGGCCAGATTCCAGGAGGGCTTTCTCTCCTCTCTGGTGACGGGCATCACCACGATCTCCTCTCCGTAGGAGTACACCTCGTACTCCGCCTGGCCGCTCTCGAAGTCCTTGACCACTATCACCGGCCGGGCTAAATCAGCCTCCACCATTCCCGAGGGAACCTTGACCACAAACTCCACATCCAAAACCTTCGTGACCTCCCCTCTTTCGATGAAGACCACTGTGTCCACCACCTGAGGTATCATGCCCAGCTCTACCCGGCCAAGGAGCCTCTGTAGGGCATCGATGGGTTTGTTGGCATGGACCACGCCGATCATGCCCACCCCGGCAAGCCTCATATCGGCAAAGACCTGGAAGTCGCGTGTCTTCCTGACTTCATCGTAGATGGTATAGTCGGGCCTGACCAGGAGCAGTATATCTGCCGATGCCTCCATGCTCCCCTCCAGAGGGCTGTACTGGGTGATCTCCGGGGGAACCTGCAGATCGCGAGGAGATTCAAGAGTCTTGACCACATAGTTGCAGTCCAGAAGGTATTCGGCCAATCCGGCTGCGAAGGTGGACTTGCCCGACCCTGGCGGACCGGCGATTAGAATTCCCCTCTGCCCTTCCTTGAGGCGGGTTTTGAGCATGCTGCTATGGCGGTAGGAGTCAAAGCTCACCTTGGCCACCGGCCGAACGGCGGTGATCTCCAGGCCGTCGGAGAACGGCGGCTTGGCGATGGCGATTCTCATCGGCCCAATCTGGATTATCGCTGCCCCGATCTTTTCCATCTCCACATAGCCATCTGGATCGGCTTTAGCCCGTTCGTATATCTCCCGGGATAGGTCCCTCAGCTCCCTCTCCGATGAGGGCCTTTCGCCCAGCCGGACCAGGGAGAAGTCCCCTACATGGCCCCTCTTGGCCATGGGTATTGCGCTCTCCTTGAGGTGAATGGATAGGGTATCCTCGGTGAAGTATCTCTCCAGGGACAGAGGCTTGATCGCCTCCCTTTGGGGACGGACGTACTCCACATCCAGCCCCATCGCCTCTGCCACCCGGGATTGAACCTGATCGCTGGTGAGGAAGGAGGCGCCCAGCTCCAGGGCAACATCCCTGATCATAGCATCGATCTCCCCACCACCGGCGAGCTTGATCTGATCCAGGTTCGGCCTTATTCCTACATACTCCAGCTCGATCCTGCCGGCTTTAGCCAGCTCAGAGAGCTTTCTCAGCTCCTCCAATCCCTTCAGGCCGATCTCTCGGCCGTGGTTGGCCTGGGCTTCCAGCTCCGCCACCACAGCCTCGGGCACTACAATTCTCCTGCCCTGGAGCTCTCCAGACTTGATCCTGGCAGAGACTCTGCCATCTATTACCACGCTGGTATCTGGCACTAGCGGTTGCGCCATTGTCGAAAACATCCTTTAATTATCAATTATTGTCTAAATCAAAAATAGAGCTAGAGATATACTATATCCATCTTTCGCTTTTTGGCAATCCACTCCAGGACATAGTCAATATCAAGCTGCCTTCTGATCTGCAGGTTGGCCTCAAGCGCCATGACAGGACCATTCTTCAAAGCCTCAGATATCTTGCGAGAGGCCTCCTCTCCAAATCCCGGATCGAGCCTCTTTATGATGTAAAGCCTGATATCGCTGCAGGTGAACCCTCCATCCGTAAGATGCCCAAACTCGATGCAGATATTTCCCGGATTGGAGAGCATGCGGAAGTCTACGCTGTAGCTGGCGAACTTGCTCCTATCATATAGCTTTCTATCGCTGAATCCAGGCCTGAGATCCTCGTCCAGAATATCTTGGCCCAGCTTCATCAGCTCCTCCCTTTCCTGACATGAGTATTGATGGCAGCCGGCCAGCTTCAAGGCATTCAGGTTCTTCAGAGAGGTCTTCTTCTCATGGCAGTGCTCATTTTCGTCGACCGCCCAAAAGTCGTTGCTCAGGGGAAATGAGCCTCGTGCATAGCTATCGCAGTTTTTGCATTTCAATCCAATTATGACCTCTTTATCCAGAAACGGTGCGATGCCTTCCATTGTCTCCATGACATCAGCGATGCGAAAGTCTGATCCTTCTGCGAGATGCTTCTTCGCCTCCCGGATTGCCTGGAGTATCTCGTACTTGTTGTCCATAGGCAGCCAACACCTTCCAGGTCCAAACCTGGACATGTGAACCTAATTAAAGAAGCGTATCACAGATAAATAGATTGCCGCAGCCTTATAGCAGATCGCCTCCTTGAGTTGCAGTATGATATTCTCATATCATTTATGCAATAATATCAAATATCCTTTTATTCCCCTGAAAAACAGCTCTAACTGGCAGAGTGCAATTGAGCATTGTCCTCACAATGCTGCATGGCTAGAGGCCGGTGCAGTCTGCCAGCTATGGTGCAGGTGATACAAATATGCCAATAGACAGCGGAGACACAGCCTGGGTCTTGGTCTCAACCGCCATGGTCATGCTCATGACCCCGGGGGTAGGCCTATTCTATGGCGGCCTGGTGCGCAAGAAGACTGTGGTATCGATGATTGGCCTCTCCTTCCTGGCCTTTGCCCTGGCCAGTGTTCAGTGGGTTTTCCTGGGCTACAGCCTATCATTCGGCCAGGATATAGGCGGAGCAATAGGTGCTCTGGATTACCTGGCCTTGAATGGCATAGGCCTGGGCGAAGCGCCACTGGCGGAAAATCTGCCCCATCTGCTCTACGTCGCCTTCCAGATGGTATTCGCTGCAGTGACCCTGGCCATCCTCACCTCAGCGGTGGCGGAGAGGGTGCGCCTGGGCTCTTTCATCGTGCTCGCTCTGCTCTGGACCACCCTGGTCTATGATCCCCTGGCCCACTGGGTCTGGGCAGGTGGCTGGCTGGCTCAGATGGGAGCCCTGGACTTTGCCGGTGGGACGGTGGTCCATATAAGCTCCGGCTTCTCCGCCCTGGCCATAGCGATGGTGATTGGAAAGAGGGTGGGCTTCGGCTCCTATGTCATGGAGCCCCATAATATCCCCATGGCCATGCTGGGCGCCGGACTGCTGTGGTTTGGCTGGTTTGGCTTCAATGCCGGCTCCGCTCTGGGAGCGAACGGCCTTGCTGCCTCCGCCTTGGTGGTGACCAATACCTCCGCTGCTGCCGGTGCTCTGACCTGGCTCCTCTCCAGCTGGCTGAAGGGCAAGCCCAGCGCCCTGGGAATGGTGAGCGGCGGCATAGCCGGCCTGGTGGCTATAACCCCTGCCGCTGGCTTTGTGGACGTGCTTGGAGCCCTGGTAATCGGAGCGGTGGCCGGGGTCCTCTGCTATATGTCTCTCCTCTTCCGGGTGAGCCGGGGGCTGGACGAGAGCTGCGATGCCTGGGCGGTCCACGGCATGGGCGGCCTGTGGGGAGCGGTGGCTACGGGCATATTCGCCACCTCCGCAGTCAACAACTACACTGGCCTATTGCAGGGCAACTTCAATCAGTTCGCTGTGCAGATCATGGCCGCAGGCATATCGGTGGTCTATGCCTTTGTGGTGACATATGCCCTGGCCAAGCTGGTGGACTCGTTCATGGGCTTGCGCGTGACTGAGGACGAAGAGTATGTGGGCCTGGATATATCCCAGCATGGGGAGAAGGCCTATGCCTGAAGGCGGTGAATGATAATGAAAAAGATCGAGGCAATAGTACGACCGGAGAGGCTGGAGAGGGTCAAAGAGGCTCTGGAGGAGATAGGAGTGGTCGCCCTGACCACCACTGAGATCCAGGGCAGAGGTGAGCAGAAAGGAATCAAGCTCCAGTACCGGGGAGGCACAATGGATGTCGACCTCTTAACCAAGCTCAAGCTGGAGCTTTACGTAGCTGACGAATCTGTCGATCCAGTGCTGAAGGCCATCTGCGATGCTGCTCGAACCGGCAAGTTCGGGGACGGCAGGATCTTCGTGAGCCCGGTGGAAAGATCGGTGAAGGTGAGGACGGGAGAGGTCTTCACCTGAATTTTTTTTTGATTTTCAATTGGAGGACAATATCCCCATGGGCAGCCTGGGCACCAGCCAGCGCACAAAATCCTTATAAGACCTTTTGGCAGCAGCGATCTCAATATACCTGTCTAATACCTCATTATGCCGTTCCAGCATCCAGGAGAAGGCTTTGGGATGACTGTGCATGGCCTGGGACAGGATCAAAGCATATCTGAGCTCCTCGCCCAGCTCTTTGTTGCATCTCTTCTCATAGAGCCGGGCAACATCTCTCTCTTTCTCCTCTCCTATCGCCCTTGCCGCCATCTCTCCCGAACGCAAAGCATAATAGATGCCCTCACCAGTGAAGGAATCCACCAGGCTGGCTGCGTCCCCCGTCAAGAGCACTCTGCCCAGGGCGATCCTCTTCTTCTTACCTCCTTGCGGTATGGTGTGGCCATGAATTATTGTCTGATCCCCCTCAAAGCCGTTGTCCTCAAGAAATACTTTCATTATCATGCGGGGATAGCGGATCTGGGATGCCAGGCCTCCTATGCCCACGGAGTAGTACCCACGATGAGGGAAGATCCAGCCATAGCCTCCGCCTGCTATCCCGAAATGAATATCAAGAAAGCTGCCCAGTCTGGCCTCAATATCCCTATCATCCGCCTCGATCTCTGTTACCAGACAGACCCCGATATCATCTCTTGAGGCCTTTCCCGATATCCGGTTTCTTAAAGGATCCTGGCAGCCGGAGGCAATGACCAAAAATCTTGATCTATAGATCTGATCACCTGTCTGAACGGATACATGATCCTCTTTGCTGCTGTAGTTCAGAACACGAGAGAATGAGACACTGGCCCCGGTCTCGATTGCCTTCTGGAGGAGGAACTGGTCAAAGGCGCTCCGGCTGATCAGAGTGCTGAGTCTGTAGCCCTTGACCTTATCTTGAACCCAATCATGGAAGTGGATCCGAGCTCCGGTTATAGCCTTCTCGCATATGGTTTCGGGAAGACGAAGGTCCAGCCAGGAGGTCGCTCTCTCCGATAGAGCCCCACCGCAGGGCTTGTAGCGGGGAAACTCCTCCTTTTCCAGGATTAAGACCTTAAGGCCCATTCCGGCTGCTATCCGGGCGGCAGTCGAGCCAGCCGGACCAGCGCCCACCACAACCAGGTCAAACACAAATAATCATCTCCCCTAAAGCGAATGCCTCTAACCTGCGCCGTAATCAGTGCCATAACCTATACCGTATCCTTGGGTATAAACCGGCCAGTAATAGTAGCTGCCCAGATCGCTATTCCAATAGGGATTGGAGAGCTGATTAGCATAGGGATAGGCATAATAGGAATACCCCGTGCCCGGCACATAGTACTGTCCATATGGTGTGTAATCCCCATAAAGGAAAGAATAGGCCTCCAACATCCAAAGGGCATCCTCATAATACTCTTTGCCAGGACAGGTTCCCTGGTAGAAGGACTCCAGATCGCAATAACCGCCATCCGGGAAATAGCAGTTTCCATCTTTAGGACATCCTCCATGGTTAACGCAATAGGCCTCCAGAGCGTTTCTTGCAGCACAGCCACTACTGCTACTCATTCCTATTGCAGCAGCGGGCCCCATTATCATCAGGAGCAGTGCTGCAGATGTTAATACAACATTTATTCTCATGATCATCCCCCACGAATTTGCGATTATTTCTTTTGCCCAATCTATGAAAGATTTTTGGTTGAACGCCGGGAAATCTTCAACCTGACCATAGGGATTCCTGCCGGTGGACTGAAAAAAGGAAAAAAAGGGCTCAGGATTGATTATTGGCGAACTCCAGGTGGGTCACGCTCTCGTTTATGACCTCTGCGGTGAACTTGCCATCAGCGGGTGAGATAAGCGTCCAGCCTGCTTGAAGGACCTCTTTGATTGTATATACACCAGGAAGCTGGTTGAGGAAGACGAATTTTCCGTCTGCTGCGGTGTTGACGCTCGTGATAACTACTCCCTCAGGTTGCTCCAGGTTGACTGTCCAATTGGCAAGGCCTGATTCGTTGACATTCATTACCCCATTTCCGTCCAGGTCCTCGAAGACAACGCCCTCAATGGTGTATCCCTGTTCCGCTTCAGCGACGGCATCAGCTGCTGCGGTCTCATTCAGAGCTGCGGTCTCATTCAGAGCTGCGGTCTCATTCAGAGCTGCGGTCTCATTCAGAG